>Ga0114997_10002478_pt1 | contig 14862 bp, 18 predicted proteins | sample ArcticOcean_MG_C_2_FD_87045 | JGI IMG/M metagenome (GOLD analysis project Ga0114997, IMG submission 87045) | Marine microbial communities from western Arctic Ocean - ArcticOcean_MG_CB4_136 | ecosystem: Environmental > Aquatic > Marine > Oceanic | place: Arctic Ocean: Canada Basin | collected... | reverse complement strand
ATTACTTTTAATTGTATTAGCGTATTTTACTGCTCTACTTTTTTACATCTTCTACATTCAAGGTGGTCCGATCCAAAAAGTGGTTTTAGAAAAAACTGGAACTAGATACGCGCGTTCAGCAACAATTATAAATGTAATATATGCAGCAGTGCTTTATTACTTTAAAGAGTTGAATGATCTTCCAATGTCAACAACATGGGTATTCGTTGGGCTGTTGTGTGGAAGAGAGCTAGCAATTTCTACAATGAATAAAGACTATAAATTTAAATATGTTTTTCCACTTATAGGAAAAGACTTTGTGAAAATGATATTTGGTTTAAGTGTTTCGGTGGCAATCGTGCTTGCTATTCACTACTTCATAATACCTAGAGGATTATATTAATTTTTTTTCCTCTTAATTTCTTTGTAAAGGTTCTTGAGATCTTCGGGAGATAAATCTTTATCTTTCAATTTCTCAAGGATCTTATCATTTTCATCGTCTTCAACACTTTTAAATGTATAGGGGTCCTCTTTATTTTTATCTAAAGTGCCATCTCTTTTAAGATCAGATCGTGCATCTAGTCCTGATCCAATAGCTTTCAAAGCTAGATATAAAACTAATCCCATGATTAAAGCAATTGCAGTATAAAATAAGTATTCCATTATTTATAAATTAACCTTTCCTAAATAATTAACCATTATAACTCCAACTATTATTAGGCCAATGCCAATCACTGAATAAGTATTTGGTATTTGATTGTATTTGAACACTCCAAAAATCGTTACGGCTGTAATTGTAAGTCCGCCGTAAGTCGCGTAACTAAAACCGACTGGAATTATAGTCATGGCTTTAGAAAGGCAAAAAATACAGATTAACATTGTACAAACTGAAAATAAAGTTGGAGTTAGTTTAGTAAAACCTTCGGTTGATTTTAAAAAACCATTAGATGATATTCCTGAAATTATTGCTCCTGCTAAAAATAAATAAGCTGATAATGTAGTTAAATTTTTCATAGATTTAGTTTTTCTTGGCAAACTCACCGCCTTCTCTATATCTCCATAACCATTTTTTCATTGTCGCCTCAACATCGGAAGACTTTATATTAAGATCTTTTAGAGTTAAATGCTTATCTGATACTACATTATCTGACTCTGACAGAATATTGCACTGATCTTCAGTAAGTATTGGAGGTATGGGTAAAAAACTTAACAATTTGCTTTGAAATTTTGCTAAAGCCATTGGCATATTAACCACAAATTTTTTTTTATTAATTGTATTTAAAATTGACTTGACCATGTCTCCAAAGCTAATAATTTTTGGCCCACCTATTTCATAAATTTTTCCATGGTTATTTTTTATATCTATTGAATTTGCGATGGCATCAGCCACGTCTGTTACTAAAATTGGTTGAAACTTGTAGTTAATTCCAGCAACTGGGATCACCGGTAAAAAACTTAATTTTGAAAATAAATTAGTAAAATTATCTTCAGCGCCACAAACAACGCTTGGCCTAATTATAACAGTATTTTTAAAATTATTTAATGCTTTGATCTCACCTTCGTATTTAGTTCTTTGATAAAGAGATTTCGAATCTTTGTTAGCTCCAATTGCGCTTACTTGAATAAATTTTTTTACGTTTGATTCTGCGCAAATTTTTGAAATTATATCTGGTATTTCAGTGTGAATTTTAAAAAATTTTTGCTTCCTAGTCTCGTAAAGTATACCAATTAAATTAATAACTACGTCTGAATTGTTAATTGCCTCATTAATTTTAGAGTAATCTTTTGAATTCCAGTCTATGAACTCTATTGCCCCTGGTGGTGACTGTGTCTTTAAATATCCTTTTTGGAAGGCATTTCTTGTAGAAATAATACATCTATAATTTTTCTTGGTCAAATTTTGGACAAGATATCTTCCTATAAAACCACCTCCACCAAGGATTGTTGCTATTGGGTAATTATTCATGGTATTGAGAATAGGTATGGTAAAAATACATAAAATTCAAGGTGACATAACTCCAGAGATAGCTACCTCATTTAGTGGAAGTATCGCAATTGATACAGAGGCTACCGGCCTTCAAATACCCGAAAGAGATAAATTAAGTTTAATACAAATTTGTGGAGAAAATTCTGATGTTTATATTATTCAACCAGATCGTAAAACATATAAAGCTTCAAACTTAGTATCTGTTTTAGAAAATGAAAAAATTCAAAAAATTGGTCATTTTCTTAGATTTGATAAAAGTGCGTTGGAATATTTTTTAAAGTGTAAAGTTAAAAATATTTTCGATACAAAAATTGCTTCAAAAATTGTTAGAACATACACTGATTCACATGGTCTTAAAAATTTAGTACAAGAATTCTGTAATAAAAATTTAGATAAAAGACAAGGTAGCAGCGATTGGAATAGAGATATAAATGATTTAACTGAAAAACAATTAGAGTACGCTTCAAATGATGTAATTTATCTTCACAAAATTAAAAAAGAATTAGAGTTAATGCTTTTGAGAGAAAATAGAATGGAGTTATTTCAAAAATGCATTAGTTTTTTAGATACAAGAGTGGAGCTCGATCAGTCTGGATTTAAATTTGATATTTTTGAACACTAATGCCTAAAATTGATTATATAAAATTAGCAAAAAAAGCTGCCTCTATTCAAATAACTGAATTAAAAAAAATTAAAAAAACTTTTGATGGTTCTTTTATCAGGGCAGTTGAAGCAATATCAAGTTGTAAAGGAAAGGTTATTGCAGCTGGAATTGGAAAAAGTGGACTAATTGCCAGAAAAGTTTCTGCAACTCTTTCTTCTGTTGGTGTTTCATCTTTCTATTTAAATCCAGGCGAGGCCAACCATGGAGATTTGGGTCAAATTGATAAAAGAGATATTTTATTAGTTTTTTCTTATTCTGGAAACACTGTTGAAATATCAAATATGTTAAAATATGCCAATAGATTTAATATTAAAGTCATAGGTATTGCCTCAAAAAAAGATAGCATGCTATTAAAAGCAAGTGATATTAAAATACTAATTCCACAAGTTAAAGAGTCAGATCCTACAAAAATGGTTCCTACCACTTCTACAAGTATAACTCTTTTATTTGGTGACTGTCTTGCTGTAGCTTTAATGCATAAAATAAATTTTTCAAAAGATCGTTTTAAAATATTTCATCCTGGGGGAAATATTGGTCAGACTTTAACGCTCACCAAAGACATAATGATTACTGGAAAAAAACTAAATATAATAAATATTAAAAAAAATCTAGGTGATGCATTAAAAGTTATTAATTCTAAAAAACTCGGAGTAGTCGTTGTTACAAAAAATAATTATATTGAAGGTCTTATAACAGATGGTAACTTAAGAAGAGAAATGAAGTACTATTCAAGAAAAACTAACTTGCAAAAATTTATGACATTAAATCCGTTGATGGTAAATGAAAATATGACTGCTTCTAAAGCGTTAGCAATTATGAATGAAAAAAAAATTACAAGTTTACTGGTTTGTTCAGGACAAAAATCAAAGAAGAAAAATGCTACAAAACTAAAAGGTATAGTTCATATTCATTCACTTCTAAAATATGGGATAAAGTGACAAAAAGAAAAAAAAGAGTACTAACCATTCAAATTCTTCTTTTTTTAACAGCTTTTATTCTTATTTATTTTACTTATTATTATAATAAAACTTCAATAAAAGTAGATAGGTCTTCGCAAAAAGTATCGGTGAGCAAAGAGGATTCACAAAATAAGAATATTTTTGAAGATGTTGAGTACAAAGGAATAGATTTGAATGGTAATAGGTATTTAATTAAATCCAAACTAGCTGAGTTTAATGAAAAAAATCCCGAACTGATAGATATGAAAGTAATGACAGCTTTTTTTTATTTTAAGGATGGTACTGTTTTAAAAATTACTGGAGATTATGGAAAGTATAATAATAAAAATAATGATATGCTTTTTAGAGACAATATTGAGGCTATTTATGAGGGAAACTATTTATATGCTGATAATTTAGATTATTTTAGTACTAAATATTTATTAACAATTTATGGAAATATTAAAGGAGAGAGTATAGAAGGAAATATTACATCTGATAGATTAAATTTTAATTTGTCAAAAAAAACTTTAGATGTATCAATGTTTAGTGACAAACAAATTAATTTAGATATAAAGGAATAATGAAAAAAGGATTTAGAATAATTAAATTTAAGAAAGATAAACCAATTTTTCAACTTAAAGATATAAGCAAGTCATTTGATGGAAGACCTATATTAAAGAAAATTTCCATGGAGATGTATCCAGGCGAAATAGTTGGGCTTCTTGGTGCAAACGGATCTGGAAAATCAACGTTGTATAGCACAATCATTGGTGAGCATAGCGCTGATACAGGAAAAATTTTAATCAATAATGTTGATATTTCGGAAAAACCTATTCATGAAAGATCTTTAGCGGGTATAGGTTACTTGAGCCAACAAAGAAGCGTCTTTGGTATGTCTGTATATGATAATCTTTTAGGTATTTGCCAGCTTTCTATCAAAGAGTCAAAAAAACAAATAGATATGGTTGAAAAACTACTCGATGAATTTAATCTTCAGCATCTGAGAGAATTACATAGCAATGTGCTTTCTGGGGGGGAGGTTAGAAGGTTAATGATGGCTAGAATTTTAATTAATAAACCAAGTGTAATTTTTCTTGATGAACCAATGGCTGCCTTAGACCCAATAGTTGTTCAGGATATTCAAAAGTATATTTTAAAAATTCAGTCTTATGGTTGTGCAATCATGATTACAGACCACCAAGTACGAAACTTATTTGACATTGTTGATAGAGCTTATGTTTTAGGTGAACAAACTATTATTGCAAAAGGTACACCAAATGAAATATTAAAATCATCAAAAGCAATAGAGTTATATTTTGGAACCCAGTACACCTCTTAAATAAATGAAACTTAAAAGTTTTTCTGTAAATGCTTCAAGTAAAATAAAATCTTTTAATAAATCAATTAAAGTCGATAGTGATAAATCAATTTCTATTAGATCTTTTTTAATAGGGTCAATTAGTCAAAATATTTCAAAGGTGAGAAATGTGCTAGAATCAGATGATGTTTTTTCTACAATCACTTGTCTTAAAAAACTAGGCGTTAAAATCATAAAAAACAAAAATAAATCTTATTTAATTTACGGTAAAGGTCTAGGATCTCTACATATTAGTATGAATGCATCTCTTAATTTTGGTAACTCAGGTACTTTGGCAAGGTTATTGATAGGAATATTGTCTACAACACCTGGAATTAAAGTAAATGTTAAGGGTGACCATTCTTTAAACAAAAGAAATATGAAAAAAATTATTGAAATAATGTCAGAGTTTGGTGCGGAATTTCTACCTAAAGATAAATTTAATTTTCCTTTAAAAATGATTTCATCCGAACTTCCGATTGGAATCCAATATAGCGCTGGTGTTTCAGCTCAACTAAAAAGTGCCACTATTTTAGCTGGTCTAAACTCTTTTGGCACTACTACCATTGAAGAAAAAAATGAGAGTCGAGATCACACAGAAAATATGCTTCTAAATAGTGATCGGGTTATAAAAATAAAAAAAAATAAAAAAAAAATTATAAAAATAATTGGAAAAAATTATTTAAATTCGATAAATGTATTTGTACCTGGTGATCCGTCTTCAGCTGCTTTTTTTGTAGCTCTAACGATTTTAAATAAAGATTCTAAATTAAAAATAAAAAATGTAGGATTAAACCCAAAAAGAATAGGCTTTTATGAATTGTTAAAAAACCACGGAGCTAAAATCAAGTTTTCAAATATTAAAATAATTAACAAAGAAAAAGTTGGCGATATAGATGTGTCATCTTGTAAGATTAAACCTATTAAGGCACATCAAAATTTCTATGTTAAAGCAACAGATGAGTATCCTATAATGTTTATAATTGCAGCTTTAACTCCTGGTGTTTCTATTTTTAAAGGAATTGAAGACCTGGCTAACAAAGAAAGTAATCGAATTATTGAAATGCAAAAGATATTAAAACAAATAGGTGTTAAAACTTTTTTTAAAAAAAATGAAATAAAAATTATAGGCGTGCAAGATAAAAAAATTTTAAAAAAAAAAATTATAGTTCCAAATCTTGGTGACCACAGAATATGCATGAGCTCAATGGTGCTGTCTTTGATTACTGGGGTTAAAATAAAAATCAATAACTTTGAAACAGTAAAAACTTCATCTCCTTCTTTTTTAAATATAATAAAATCTCTTGGAGGTAAATTTGAAATTAAAAAAACATCATAAGCTTATTATTGCATCTGATGGTTCGGCTGCCTCAGGCAAAACAACAGGGGCTAAGAAAATATCGAAAAAATATGGTTTAAAATTTTTGTCTTCAGGTTTGCTTTATAGATATGCTTCTTATCTTTCTCTCAAGTTTAAACCCAAAAATAGAGTTTTGTTTATTAAAAAAAAATTTCAAAATTTAAACTTGCATAAATTAGATAAAATTGATTTGCATTCATCTGAAATTTCTGAATATACTTCAGTGTTAGCTAAAGAAAAAAAAATAAGAACAGTGTTAAAAAATTTTCAAAGAAAATTTGCAAAAAAATATAATAAGGTATGTATAGAAGGACGTGATATCGGTACTGTCATATTGCCAAAAGCTGACATTAAGTTTTTTTTTAAATGTGATTTAAATACTGCTGCAAAGAGAAGATTTGAAGAGTTAAAAAAAAATAATCCTAAAATAACAATTCAAAACGTTAAAAAATCCTTAAAAACAAGGAATTTTCGTGATATTTCTAGGAAGAATAGTCCTTTACTGAAAAGCTCTGATGCGATAATTGTGGACACCGGAAAGTTAAGAAATATCCCTGACATGTTAAATAAAATGTCAGAAAAAATTGAAGAAATTATTGAAAAAAAATATGGCAGTTGAACTAAATATAAAAAATTCAGATAGCGCCTCTTATAAAGAGTTTGAAAGTCTACTCAATGAAGACTTCAAAGATCGTAAGCTCAAAGAAAATGAAATTATAAAAGCTACAGTAACAGAAATAACTAAAAATTTTATTGTTGTTGATTGTAAGGCTAAAATGGAGGGCATGATACCAGTTGAAGAATTTAAAAATGATAATGAACTTGAAAAATTAGAAGTTGGATCAGTAATAGAGGTTTACCTTGAAAGAATAGAAAGCTTTAAAGGAGAAATTGTTATTTCAAGAGAAAAAGCCCGAAGAGTGAATGCTTGGAAAAAAATGGAAAAAGTTTTTGAAACCCAGGAAGAATTAACGGGCTACATTACAGGAAGGGTTAAAGGTGGTTTTGTTTGCACCGTAGATGGATTACCAACTTTTATGCCTGCATCTCAAATTGATGTTAGACCACTTAAAAAAGTTGATCATTTAATGAATACTCCAGTTAAAGTAATAGCAACAAGGATAGATAAAAATAGAGGGAACGTTTGTACCAGTAGAAGAGCGGTATTGGAAAAAAGTAAAAATGCAGAAGTTAAAGAGGCATTAAAAAATTTAAAAGAAGGTGATATTGTAGAAGATGCAAAAGTCAAGGCTACGACAGACTGGGGAATATTTTTAGATATAAATGGACTTGATGCACTCTTACACGTAAGTGACCTTTCCTATGGTAGAGTTAAAAAACCATCTGACATGGTTACAATAGGACAATTGTTAAAAGTAAAAATTACTAAAATTGATCCAAAAACAAATCGAGTATCAGCTTCTGTCAAAGCCCTTACAGAGGATCCTTATGAAAATTTAACAAAAAAATATATAATTGGTGAAATCTATGAGGGCACTTGTACCAAACTAATGGACTATGGAGTCTTTGTTAAATTAGAAGAAGGCATTGAGGGTTTAATACATAATAGTGAACTGTCATGGGTGAATAGAAATGTGCAACCAAGTAAAATATTATCAGCGTCGCAAACAGTAAAAGTAAAAATTGTAAGTATTGATAAGGATGCAAAAAGAATTTCACTGTCATATAAAGAAACACTTGAAAACCCTTGGGCTAAATTAAAAGATAGTGTGGGCGAAATCGTAAAAGTTAAAATTAAAAATATAACTGATAAAGCAGTATTTGCTGAACTAGATTCAGGATTAACAGGTATGCTTCACTACAAAGAAATTAGTTTTAATGAAAATATTGATGACCTTAAAAAGTTCAATAAAAATGATTTAGTTGAATTAAAAATAATAGAAATTAAAGATGAAAAAATTAGATTCTCTAAAAGAGCTCTAGATAAAGATCCTATGGATTGGTTTAAAGAAAATAAGAAAAAAGTAGGAGATATTATTACCACAAGAATACACGAAGTAATGAAAACAGGTGTAAAAGTTAGTGTAGATGCTGATAAAAAAATAATTGTTACTATAAGAAAGTTAGATTTAGCTAAAGAGACTGCTGACGCGAGACCAGAAGTCTTCTCTCCTGGTAATGCTTTAGATGCAAAAATTACTGAACTGGATTTAAAAGATAGAAAAATTAAATTAAGTGTAAAAGCCGCTCAAATAGACGAGGAAAAAAGTTTAGTAGCAAAATTTGGTGCTGGTGCAACTAAATCAGGTGCTACACTTAAGGGTATTTTTGAAAAGGCATTAGGTGGAAAAAAGAAGAAAAAAGAAAAATAATTGCCAAGACCTAAAATAATTAAAAGGTTAAAAGAAAAACATCCCACTCTCACGTTCTCTCAAATAGAAGCAGTATTAAATATTTTTGCAGATACTATTATCCAGGGTTTAATCAACAAAAAGTCCATTGAATTAAGATCATTTGGAACTTTTTTTATCAAAGAAATCGCAGAAAAAAAAAATGCTAGAAATCCAAAAAGTGGGGAATTGATATATGTTCCAAAAAAAAATAAAGTACGATTTAGAAGTAGTAAAAAACTTAAACAATTAATAAATAAGTAATGATGAAATATATTTTTATAGCATGTGATACTAGTAGTGTGGTTAAAATTAAAAGCATTATTGCAAATACAAACATAAATACAAGTAAATTAAAAATTGGATATAAAATTGGTTTAGAATTTTTTTATTCTAAAAAAGGTAGAGCTTTTATTTCAAAGGTTCAAAATAACAAATATATTTTTTTGGATTTAAAATTGAACGACATACCCAATACTTGTGTGTCATCTATTAAATCTTTAAAAGATTTAAAGAATATTAAATATCTTACTGTTCATATTAATGGTGGTTATGAAATGTTATCTGCGATTAAAAAGAACGCTAAAAAAATTAATAAAAATTTAAAGATTCTTGGGGTTACTATTTTAACAAGCTTAACAAAAAAATCATTAGAAGAAATTGGTCATACAAAATCTATTAAAAACTTAGTTGTCAAGCAAGCAAGATTAGCAAAAAGAGCAGGTTTGGATGGAATAGTCTGTTCTGGTCATGAAATAAAAACTATAAAAAAAATTTGTAGCAATATGGAGATTATTACACCTGGAATTAGAATGCTTGGTGACAAGGCACAAGATCAAAAACGTGTAATGACACCACAACAAGCTTTTAACAATGGGGCAACCTCTATAGTCGTGGGAAGAAGTATAACTAAAGGAAATATAAAAAAAAAAATTAAAAACTTAATTAAATCACTAGCTTAAAACAATGAAAGTAAAGATCTGTGGCCTATCAAATGCTGAAGAAGTTAAAACTTGCATAAGTTTAAATGCTAATTTTTGTGGGTTCATTTTAAATTATCCAAAAAGTCATCGATATATTACTTTTGATAAAGCTGTTTCCTTAACAAATATAGATTCCAAAAAAACACAATATGTCGGGGTTTTCGTAAATCCAAAAATAGAAGAGTTAAAGAAATTTTCAAAAATAAATTTAGATTATTTTCAAATTTACGGAGATTATACGAATGAAGAAATTAATGAAATTAAATCATCGTTTAATAAAAAGATAATATTTGCTCTTCAGATTAAAAAAAAGGAAGATATTAATCAATATAAAAAAATATCAAGATCTGCAGATATTATATTGTGGGATAGTTCTGGGTTAGAACAAAGTCTCGAATGGAACTTAAATTGGATAAAATCTATTCCAAATAACATAACTAAAATGGTAGCAGGAAATATTTCTATAGATAAGCTTGAAAAAGTTTCTAGATTAGCAGACATTGTTGATGTTTCTGGAGCTTTGGAAACAAATAAAGTAAAAGATATAAATAAAATAAAAAATTTTTTAAATAAAGTAAAAAAAATTAATGCAAAAAATTAAAAGAAATAAACTTCTTATTGATCAACATGATAAAAACTATATGTATGGTAAAAAATTTGGTGGAAACTTTATTCCTGAAACGCTTAAAAAACCCATTGAAGATTTAACGAAATTATTTGAAAAATTACGAAATGATAAGAGCTTTTTAAGAGAAAGAGACTATTATTTCCAAAATTATATTGGTAGCCCAACACCTTTTATAAAATTAGAAAATTTGACCAGATATTTAGGTGGGGCACAAATCTATGCTAAGGTTGTGTCTGAAGCCGTTGGAGGAGCACACAAGTGTTACGGAGCTACTGTGCACTGCTTGATAGCAAAAAGAGCTGGCAAAAAATATATAGTTGGAGATACAGGTGCGGGTTATGCCGGAAAGATGTTGGCAATGGCAGCTAAAAAATTTGGACTTAAATGTAAAATATTTATGGGTGCTAAAGATATTATGAGGCAAAAACCAAATGTTGATGCAATTAAAAAAAATGGTGCTGAAATTGTCCCGGTTACCACAGGAAGTCAAACACTAGTTGATGCTGTGAGTGATTGTATTCGTTACTGGGTTTCAAATTGTGATACTACTCACATGTGCGTAGGTTCAACTGTAGGTCCCAATATATTTATTAAAATATGTGCTTGGAGTACTGCTCAGATCTCAAGAGAACTTATGGAACAGATTAAGGAAGAATTTGGACAAATACCAAAAAAATTAAAATTATTAAACTGTGTTGGTGGTGGAAGTTCTGCGATGGGCTTTTGGAATGAATTTATGGATACTAAAGCAGAATTTATCGGCATTGAAGCTGGTGGACCAAAAAATAGTAAGCTGCATGCAGCCCCTTTGACTAATGGATCTAAAATTGGCATTCTACATGGTGCGGCCCAGTATGTTATACAAGACAAGGAAGGTCAAATAGGTCAAACCCAATCAATTAGTGCAGGTTTAGATTATCCAGGTATTTCACCCTTGCACTGTTTTTTAAAAGATACAAGACGAGCTAGATACTGTTCGGCGAGTGACGAGGAAGCCTTAAGTGCTTATAAGCTAGTTTCTAGGTTGGAAAATATTTCTCCTTCATTAGAGCCTTCTCATGCATTTGCTGAAGCAATTAAAATTGCTCCAAAATTAAATAAGACAAACATTATAGTTGTCAATAGCTGTGGGGACTCGCTAAAAGATAAAGATATTATTAAAGATAGGCTAGGCAAATACATAAGATGAAATCAAAAATAAGTTTAGCATTTGAAAAATGTAGAAAAGAGAAAAGACCTGCGTTGATTACTTATACTGTAGCGGGAGATAATACTAAAAAAACTTCTTTAAAAATATTAAATTCTATTGCTAATCATGCAGATATTTTAGAGCTTGGCTTTCCTCACAACACACCTCTTGCAGATGGGTATCAAATTCAAAATAGTTCTTATAGAGCTTTAAAAAATGGAATTAAATTAAAAGATGTCTTTCAAATAGTTAAAGGTTTTAAAAAAGAAAATATAAATAAACCTTTGATACTAATGGGATATTATAATTTAATCTACCAATATGGAGAAAAAAAGTTTTTAGACGAATGTAAGGCTGCAGATGTTAACGGATTAATAGTTGTGGATTTGCCATACCCAGAAAATAAAAATTTTGCAAAGAAATGTAAAAGTAAATTAATAACCTTTGTGCAAATTATATCACCAACAACTTCTTATTTAAGAATGAAAAAAATTTTTAAAGAATCTCATGATATGATTTATTATATCAGTATGCTTTCTACAACAGGTGGAAAATTAAAAATATCACCAAAAAAAATATTAAAAAAATATAAAAAAATTAAGAAATTAAATAAATTTAAAAATATAGTTATAGGCTTTGGTATTACTGACAAATCTATTTCATCATTAAAATTTGCTGATGGGCTAGTGGTTGGAAGTCAATTATGTAGTAATATAGCTGAATCTGTTAAAAAAGGTTATAATCCTGTTAAAAATATATCTAAAATGGTATATAATTTAAAAAGGAAAATTTTTTGAACTGGATAACAAAATTTATAAAACCAAAAATTAAATCTCTTTTTGATAAAAAATCATCTAGAACTGACAAGTCATTATGGACGACTTGTGGATGTAAAAACTTAATTTACAAAGAAGATTTACAATCTAATTTTAATTGCTGCCCAAAGTGTGGCTCCCATCATAAATTGTCTTGTAATGAAAGATTTGAGTTATTTTTTGACAATAAGAATTTTGAAATTTTACAAACTCCTTTGCCTCACGATGACCCATTAAACTTTATAGATACTAAAAAGTATAAGGATAGACTGAAGGTATCTAGAGAAATCACAAGACAAGATGATGCCGTTGCTATAGCAAAAGGTCAGCTTAATAAAATTGATATTACTGTTGGTGCGCAGGATTTTAGATTTTCTGGGGGATCTTTTGGAGCTGGTAGTGGTGAGGCATTTATTTTTGGAGTTCAGCATGCAATAGAAAATAAAACGCCATTTATATTTTTTAGCTGCAGTGGAGGACAAAAAATGCAAGAAGGAAACATTGCTCTTCAGCAAATGGCAAGAACTACATTGGCTGTAGGTGAGTTAAAAAAAAATAATTTACCCTACATTGTTGTGCTTACAAATCCCACTACTGGAGGTGTGACAGCTTCTTGGGCAATGCTAGGTGATATTCTTATTGCTGAGCCAAAGGCTGTAATCGGTTTTGCTGGAAGACGTGTTATTGCTGATACTGTAAAAGAAACATTGCCAAACAACTTTCAAACGGCTGAATATGTTCTTGAGCATGGTTTTTTAGACCTTGTAATAGAGAGAAAAAATCTGAGCTCAACTATAACAACCTTGCTTACTGTTCTGTTGAAAAAAGAAGAGACACAGTTTAATACTGATTCAAATAATGTTGCTGGAATCGAACAAACTCTACAAACTTCTTCAAAAGCGGTATAGCCGTAGAATTAATTTAGATTTAAATAGAATTCAAAAAATTCTAAAATTTTTAGGGAATCCAGAACTGAATCTAAAAAATCCTATAAATATATTGGGTAGTGATGGAAAAATGAGTGTTCTTACTTCGCTTAAATTTTTCTTAGAAGCAGACAACATAAATATTTCTGCTTTTACGAGCCCTCACCTTTACGATTTTCGTTCAAGAATATATTTAAAAAATAAGTTTATTTCTCTTAGAAAAGTTTTAGAATTAATTCTAAAAATAGAAAAAACTAAACACAGATTAACTTTATTTGAACTATTAACCTGCATCTATATATTGGCAGTCAAGGAGATAAAAAATATTTCATACAATTTAATAGAAAGTGGTCTTTTATTCAAAAAAGACAGTACTAATCTGTGGAGCGCACCAAGAGCTCAAATAATAACTAATATTAACTTTCAACATCAAGAGTGGATTAACCCAAAAACAATTGAAGAGATATGTAGGCAAAAAGTTGGATTTCTAAGTAAAAAAACAACTATCTATATAGCCCCACAAGAACCTAAAACTTTAAAAATAATAAAAAAAATATTAAACAATAACCCAAGTAAAAAAATTTACTCTTCAAATTGGAAAATTAATAAAAAGAAAAATAAAATATTTTATGCTGATAAAAAACATCTCATACCAATAAAAACAAAATATATAAACAGCGATGGTTTAATAAATAATCTAGGTTTAGCTATAAAAGTTGCCTTAGACTTAGGGGTAAAAAAACAAACAATTATTAAAACTATACCAAGAATTAAATTTGAAGGAAGGGTTCAATATATCCAAAAAGGTAAATTAGTAAAACTAATAAGTGATAACGAAAAACTTTTAATAGATGGATGTCATTCGGATAAGAGCGCAAAAAATTTATATATTTACTTAAAAACTTTAAAGAATCCTATTTATGGAATTTGGGGAATGCAAAAAAATAAGTTGCCAAAGAATTTTATAGCTAATTTCAAGGGAGTATTTAAAAAATTAACTGTAGTAAAAATACCAAATGAACCTAACTCGTGCAGTGTTAAAGATTTAAAAAAAATTGCTTTTAATGCTGGTTTTAAAGTTTCTACCGCTCCGAATATAACCAGAGCAATAAAAAACATTTCTAATAAAACAAAAAAGACAATTGTTGTTTTTGGTAGCTTATATTTAGTGGGTAACTTATTAAGTAAGAATTAAATATTTTCTTTAATCCAGGAAGTTATATTTGATTTAGTAGTCGCTCCAACTTTAGTAGATTTTAGTTCTCCGTCTTTAAATAGTAACATAGTTGGTATGCCTCTCACTCCATACTTTGTGGGTATGTTAGGCTCCTCGTCAATGTTATGTTTTGCTATTACTACTTGATCCTTCATTTCCTCAGAGATTTCTTCCAGTGCGGGGCCTATTTGTTTACAGGGTCCGCACCACTCTGCCCAAAAATCAACGACTGTTGGTGTGGTAGATTTTATTACCTCAGTTTCAAAACTTTCATCAGTGATTGCTTTTGTAGCCATAGCCTCTTAATTAAGTATTTTTCAATTAATGTCAACTAGACAGAAGTGTAAAATTTTTCTAATTCTTCAACATACGCGTTAATTTCATCTAATATAACTAATTTTTCAGGGTGGTCTTCTCTCTCAAACTTTTCTCTTAAGGTATCAATTTCTGAATAAGTTCTTGGTAT
>Ga0114997_10002477_pt1 | contig 14865 bp, 19 predicted proteins | sample ArcticOcean_MG_C_2_FD_87045 | JGI IMG/M metagenome (GOLD analysis project Ga0114997, IMG submission 87045) | Marine microbial communities from western Arctic Ocean - ArcticOcean_MG_CB4_136 | ecosystem: Environmental > Aquatic > Marine > Oceanic | place: Arctic Ocean: Canada Basin | collected... | reverse complement strand
TCTACTTCATGTCGGGACAGATCGACGAGATGCTCGAGTCGGGTATCCCGGTGCGCCGCGCCCTGCGCAACGCTGCGGTGGACGAGTGCGACCTGACGGGGTTTAAGACACTGTGGGCGAACGCGGACGCCATGAAAAACGTGTACCTCGTGGCCGAGAGCACCACGGTAGAGGGCAACAAACGCATTGTGCTGCCGGCCATCCCCACGTTCTGCATGGAGTGGAACACGATGCGGTTCAAGCGCATGGTGTCGATGGTGCTTGCGCTCCGCCGGCAGGACGGTGTGCACGTCACGCTGCCCGACACCATGGTGCCCGAGCGGTTTCACTTTCTCATCTCTCCTGCGTTCCGGCAGCGCGCCGTGGAGCTCAGTAAGGCACACAAACACCGGCACTGCGAAGTGCGCACCGCGCGGTGCCTCAACCGCTGCTGCGGGTGCTGCGGCACGCACCCGGGCGACGCGGTGTGCGCCACCAACACGCACGTGCTCGACGACGACTTGCGCTCTGTCCCGCGTCCAAGGCGCCGGGGATGTTTGAGGGCCGAGGCCGTGGAGCGGCGCCGCAGCGTGGGGGACAACGTGTCGAGCAAGTTCTTGCCGTTCTTTCGCTCGTGGGCGCAGCCCGTCGGCCCGCGGCTCGCTCGACGGGTGCTGGTGTACCTCGTTGTGGGCGACCTCGAGCTGATGTACCATGCGTTGCGTGGTGAGACGGTGGTGCATTCGCATCTGGAGCACGTGCTGCAGGAGGTGGAGAAGCTGCACGGCGTTCCGAACGGCGGCTCGGTGCCCGAACGGGAGGTCTGGAGCGCGCCGCTCCGCCGCAGCCGCGAATTTTGTAACTTGTAAGCCGAAAAAACATATTTTTTTTATATCCGTTATACTAAAACAAAAATAACACAATGAACACCACCCACATCTGGAACTCCCAGACCTGTCAACTCGAAAAAGAAGCCGTGCTTCTCAAACGCCATACAACCGACGTGTGGTCTTTTCAGACCTTTTCGAAGCCGGCCACACAACTACAGTCCACCGATTTTAATTGTCAAGACATATGCGACGACGACAGCAACTGTTTGGAAGCGTGCAACAAATGCAAACAGAAAAAGTCGATAAAAGAAGAAGAAGATTACGATAAAAATATCGATAAATTGTTCGAGTGTATAGAAACCGAGATGGAAAACGAGAGCGGGTAGACCGATGACCAAACGAATCTAACTTTACCATAAATTGCAATTAGATTTGGAGAGCGGCCGTGGCACGTGCTGCAGGAGGTGGAGAAGCTGCACGGCGTTCCGAACGGGAGGTCTGGAGCGCGCCGCTCCGCCGCAGCCGCGAATTGTGTAACTTGTAAGCCGAAAAAACATATTTTTTTTTATATCCGTTATACTAAAACAAAAATAACACAATGAACACCACCCACATCTGGAATTCCCAGACCTATCAACTCGAAAAAGAAGCCGTGCTTCTCACACGCGATACGCAACTACAGTCCGCCGGTCCGACTATAGTGAGACGTTCGGCCCAAAAAGACATTTGTAAAGAAATGTGCAAGGACGACAGCAACTGTTTGGAAGTGTGCAACACATGCAAACAAAAAACCTTGGGAATTAGAACGGAAATGTACGAGTGTATGTCAAAAGGTATGTCAAAAGGTTAGGGCGGCCGTGTCCACAAATAGAACGGAAAATCTACTTTAATATTGATTACAGATAGATTCGAAGGGCGGTTGTGGCACAAAAAAAAACCTGCACTTTTCTTTTTTTTTTGTGCAAAAAAATGGCGACTGTCGTGGCCGCCATTCGCGTGTAGATAGATGACCGCTGGTCGAACTCGAGACTTAGCTGACCACGCTCGCGCGACATGCGCACGACATGTTGTTATTTGGATTTGATCACCTCTTCTGCGGCGCTCAACAACAGGGACCTCAATCGGTCGTACGGTGGAGTTTCCTCGAACTGAAGATTGCGGATTGTGCGCACGAACTCGCGAAAAGACATGGGGAACTGTTCGGAGAGGCGACGGTCGCTGATGTTCTGTTTTTTTCGCATGATTTTGTCGTACTTGGACTTTTTCGACGTACCCCGCATGCCCTGCCACGGTAGGTGCCCGGTGCGGAGGTACACCATGATGTAGACCAAACTCTCCAAATCGTCGCGGCGGCTCTGCTCGGCACCGAGGTGGCTGGACACGGACGCGTACCGCGGTGTTCCCGTGAGTCCTCGTTTATTGCGGCTGTAGGGGATGTGTCCCGTAACGGGGTCGTTAAACCGCTTGGCGAGCCCGTAGTCAATCAAGTACACATTGGTGTCTGACGGGTCGTTCGACAGCATCATATTTTGTGGTTTGAGATCCCGGTGGACCACTCCCTTGATGTGTACGTGTTCGAGTGCGTTGAGCACTTTCATACCGATGGCCATGACAATGTCGGGCGCGAGAGACCCACCCTGTTCGACGAGAACGTCCTCGACGGATTTTCCCATACGTTGCATGATCAGAACGTTGTAGTCCCCGTCTGTGAAAAAATCACGGGTCGACAGTATACCCACGCCTCCCGCGAGCAATTTATAGATGCGGTGTTCGTAGTGGAGTTGGGAAGGACCGCCTCGTGCCTTGCCGTTTTTAGCTCGTCGTTCTTCTAGTTTCGCCGCGAGAGATTCGTCTTGCGGACCGCGACACGAGTATACCTCTCCGAACGAACCTCTTCCAATTCTTTCTTGCAACGTGTAACCTTTTCTCAGGCGAAGAGACATGTTGTTTTTTTTAACGCGCGGGAAAAAAAATCGTGTGCTTGGTCAAAACAGAAACATCAACGACGATGAACGCGCAGTTGGAAAAAGCCGTTCAAAATCTCGAAACGGCCATGGCCGAGTTTGACCAGAAGGGGATGGTGAACGACGGCATGACAGAGGAGAACGAGAAAAATATTTACGACATGTTGAAAAACGAGTGTTCTGTCCGTGACTCGTGTGGGTGCAAAAGGGGGGCGGCGGAACCCGTAAAAAATTTGATTGATGAGCGTTTGAACGCCATCAATTCTTTTGGGGATCCCGTACCCTCCGCTGTCCGCAATTCCAAAGTTGGGTGCAAACGAGAAACAATTACGGACGTACTATCTCGGCGCGTCGACATGCACACATTAGAACTTGCCGCGAACGGTGACGCGGGGTCACGGATGACCACCGATTCTTTCTGGGGAGAGCTGAAAGGGGTTTGCCCGGGGTTGCTGCCCGAAACGCTGCACGAGTTTTTGAACCCCGAGGGGTTCAAGGTAGTACAGAACGTGGTTGCTGACGCTCCGGTTGCCGCGAAACCTGTCACCGGAGCATGAGGCGGCACAGTACACCATCGGGATCGTTGATGTTGATGTTGGTGATGGCCCAGTCCACCTTACTCCACAGCATACATGACCGCTCGACAGACAGTGTCTAAATTAATCGTTGCAGTTTCAGCTAAATTAGCAATCGGTGCGAGGTTCCCAGCTACATTAGAAACCGCAGGATACAACACCAAACCCAGTATCGTTTGAACCGCTCCAGTCATTCTGAGTTCTGGTACCCTTATCGAGAGTGGTTTCGCTGCTGTCTCCACTGAAATATTTCATTTTGTAATTATTTTCGGCAGCATTACCAAACAATTCACGAACAAACAAAAACATAAAAATTCCCGTAAACATGGGTGCAGGTTGCTCTGCGCAAAAAAGCGACTACATTTCATATACACCCTGTAAAACTTCGGACATATCGCAACTCGAAGAGGCATGTCAGTGCGCTGCAGGAACTTTCAACGAGTGCGCTGCGGGAAAATTCTGCTGGGATAACTTTTCATGTGAAGACTTCATGCGAATACCGCAGTACAACAATGAGCGGGGAATGGTCAATGTCTTGCAACAGTCACACCCACTCGACCTTCACAGTAAAAGTTGATCCGCTTCCGGAATAGTCGACGTTACGCAATCAACCTTTACGGAAGGACTGTTTGACTGTTTGACAGGATTCAGCTTGTTTTTGACGAGCGCTGAATTTAATTACTTCCGTCGAAAGCGTTTGCGTTTCCGACGCCGACGCCGCCGTCGCAGAATTTGATGGATGGTTATGTTGGGGCAGCCCTCCTTGGCGTATAATTGAAGGATGTGGTCGAGCACGCTGCGGCCGTCTTTTCTCCTTGAGAATAGAGTGCGCACTTTCAATGTTTGTGTGTCTAATTCGAGCAAGGGTTCAAAATGTGCATTGTGGATCCACGCCATCAAAATAGTGGGCCGATTGACTGACGGGTTGTGCGTGCCGCAGTACAGTTTACCGGCTGACACGTCGAACACCAAAATATTGAGCCCGAGCACGTCGACTACGAACAGGATGGAAAACACGTCCGCCCACGTGCTTGGGTTTTCAATTTGTTTGCGAATGTCGTCAAGATCGGGCACGTCCTTTGCGGACACCTTGTTTTTTTTCCAAAAACGAGACCACGCTTCCTGCGAAATGCTGTCAAAGATGACACGTCGAAACTCCTTGCCCAAGACTTGCTGCTCTTTTGGGCTTTTCGTCCAGTAACCCTCGTAGTTTATAGCCATGCCGACGGTGTGGTAAAAGCAACTGCCGTCGGCGTTCGTGCCGCCTCGAATGTACTGTTTCGTCGACTGATTAGGAAAATACCGTTTTAAAGAGGACGGTATCGCGGCAAAATCCCCAGCTTTTACGTTGGTGTGTGTTGTTTTATCAATTCCCTTTTGTATTGTGTTTGTTTTGATGGCATCCGGTTGCATGACACCGATCATTCGGCCCGTTGTACCACCCGCTGTACCGCCCGTTAAAGTTCTCATGTGATGTGTCGTGTGTCCTGTGTTCATTTCTGTTTTGTTGTATGTGATATATTTTTGTGATCCAAATCACGAACACATGTGCCCCAAGATGTGCCAATCCGTGATGATTTCAATTTTCTCGTTGCCACGTTCAATAAACATCTCTTCCGGTTTGCCCGCGTCATTTTGGTAGGCTTGGCGATCTTCCCACCCATGTGCAAAATTGCAGGCGGTGCCACGGGCGCAGAAACCTTTGATGAAATGCCTGCATATTCTTGATTTAAATTTAGGATGTTCGGGGGCGTGCACATTCCATGTCGTGTCGCGACACGATTTTGGGGTGTAAGCTGCCCATGCTATTTTTTGCAGTGTGGGTGCCAAACTTGACGACATAAAACACCAATTCCGGTTTTGAACATATCAACACAAAAAAAAAATAAGTTTGTTAACGCAATTAAAAGGCCATTTCGTCATTATTTTCTGTTTCCGAAAGTTCACTTTCCTCGTCGTCTTCGTCACCCTCGTGTGTTACGATTTGATCAATGCTTGTGGCGTCCCCCCCTCGCGTCTTCCTTTGCTGTACGTCGATTTCGACATCTTCACTGATTTCTGGACCACCAAGCGATGGCGTCGGTGTGGGCCCCATCATCATGATGGCAATATTTCCAACGGATTGTCGCATTGTTACGGGTGGTGGCTGCATTGTTACGGGTGGTGGCCGCATTGTTACGGGTGGTGGCCGCAAGTTACGTGGTGGTGGTGCCATTGAACGCTCCATAATATTGCCGAGCGGGCCGGACATCGTGCCGTTCGTGGTGGGTCTGCGCATCGTGGGTCGTTGCTGCTGCTGTTGATGCTGCTGCTGTTGATGCTGCTGCTGTTGATGCTGCTGCTGTTGTGGGTGTTGCCGGTCGGGCGTTGTGAACGGAATGTTCCGAGAAGGAGGCGGAGGTGCCGATGGTGCTGCGGAAAACATCGAAGGGCCAGACGTCGACGGACCAAGAAAGGCATTTTTCATGTGGGTGACAAGCATGCTTCCGAAAATCAAAAACCCGAGCTCGACGATAGGACTTACGCTTCCGCGACGCATGTAGCGCGTGTACAGTTTCGTGAGACTTCTATCGTAACGCGACATATCTTTCGTTGCTTCCCCCGACCATCCTTGGAGCTTCAAAACTTTGAAGCGGTTGTTCAGAAGTTCAACCCCCGTTACGCCAAGACGGATTGAATCTTTCATGAAGCTCACGGTGCTCACGCAGTCTTCTTTTGCGCGTGTGCGATTCAACTCGAATTCAATGTCGGCAAGTGGGTCGCTGATGGAAAATTGACGTGCCATCTTAGACCCGCTCATCTCCATTCGAGACAGTTCGTGCAACAACACAGTTTTTTCACGCAACTTCTCCTCCTCCATGGCACGTTGGTCCATCGCACCGAGACGGGTTCTACGCGAGTCGGGTACTTCTGAGAAAAACTTAGGCCGCGTTGATTTTGCAGCCGACCGTCTAGCTTGTCGTGTGGACGAACGCCGCGACGAGCGTTCGGAGGAGTGCCGCGACGAGCGTCTGGAGGAGTGCCGCGACGAGCGTCTGTACGATTGTTCTGAAGGTTCTTGCGGCGCTTTCCGTGAAGACGAGTGAATGGGTGGTGACAGCCTCGCACTGTTCTGAAAATGATGCTCGCCAACAACGAAAGGCGAGCGTCTCAAGTGAATTTTGTCCTTGTTTGTCCGGGTTGGGTTCGACACCTTTTTGTACAGGTCCAGAAGCGAGGGTGCCTGCGACATGAAAAGAGTGTTTTCCGTTTAGACTGCCCGCAATATTTTTTTTTGCGTTCGGCACAGTTAACGCACACAGAATACTTCCGCGATTTTTTTTTTATTCTCGAATGCCCGAAGAGCGCATGCTCAGATAAAATTGTTGGTCTGGTTGACACATGTCGCCGAGGACCTGCGCCATGCGCTTGGACAGCTCACGTCGGTTCTGGTAAAACATCCGCAACGTCATTGTGCCCGCTACGTTCTGCACACTTTCAACAACGTTGTCCATGGTGATCTTTGGCTTACTGTTCCGTTGTTTGCGAAAGATACTAAACCCGTGCTGCACGGCACCTCCACCCGACAGGGAGTCGCTGATGGTAACACGTTGGCGCTCCGTCCGTGTTCGCGCCATGTACTGCATCACGGTGGGTTCCAAGTGTTGCATCCTTCGCTGGAGATCGTTGCGTTGTGTCTTTGTTGCCTCCAAAATGCGCTTCAGCTCCATTTTAGCCTGATCGTGCACCGCCGCAATTTCGAGTACTTTCCGTGGCGGATCCGCCAGCGTAGCGTTTCGCGGCTTAGATTTGGTTATGTGTACGTACTCTCCGCGCTGATTGCGCTGGTCATTGATCCGCCGCTTCAACACGGCCAAGAAAACCGACCACGCATTTTGTTCCGAGTACTCTGGGTGTTCACGCACTTCCCGCAGGGAAATGTCCATCATAGCTGCGCGAACCGCTTTGCCTTCGATTGGAGACATACGGTTGTACACATCTCGCCGCAGGTATTGTTCACCCAATTTGTAACACACTCCGTCGGGAAGTACGTTTTCTAACGCAGCCTTGGCCTCCTTACTTTGTTGGGACCAACTCTGGCGCTGGACTTTCGCATCCCGTTCAAGGCGCGTTAAGCTACGCTTGGCGATGCACATTTCGCGCACCGCCTGTTTCTCAATGTCAGACGCGGGCATTGTGGTCTTTAAACAGGCAGGGTAAAAAAAAAAGCAACAGTCGCAACGATGGTCGGGAATTTCAATTTTGAAAACGCGTCGTTGGTCGCTCGTTGTATTTATTCATTGTTGTGATATAAAAAACATGAGCCGTCTCCAAATTATTGACGCCTTTTCAATGGGAGTACCACTTGGTGTGCGTACACTGCGAAAACGACTTCGCGCGAAGCATGGTCCAATTTTGGCCGCCATTCACGAGCAGATCAGCGCGGGCCGTCTGCGACGGGTTCACCCTTCCGAGGTTGGGTCGGGCAAATATTCGGCTGCTCCTCCGTCGGGGTGGAATTTGGTTCAACTTTGTGGCACGCGCAAGCGCAGGGTTTTTCGCCACCACCAGATGGATGTATTTGAACTTGTGTAACTGGTGCAGCAACTATTTCTTCTTCGTCTTGTTGCGGGCCCGACGAGCATGGCGCTTGCGCTGGTGACCTCGCATGAATTTGGTCGCAAATGTGACGATAGTGTCTGTTTCCGACACGCTCGTGTGCAGCGAAAAGTTGTTCTCGTTTCGATCTCTCCACATGGACCGAATGTTGTCCAGTATGCGGCGAACTTCTGTGATGGAATACGGAGGGACGGTGGACTCGGCCATTCTTTTGTTCGTGTGTGTATTTTTTTTTGCGGTGCCCCCCAGAACGACTCCACTCCCGTAGGGTCTTTACAACATGTGACCGCTGTATCCCCGGAGGTCGCAATGTCGCAAACATCTGCACGGCTGAATCGACGGTGTGTCCGGCCAAACGCACTGCCGCCGCACACGCGACGAGCCCCGTCCGATTTAGACCGTGTTGGCAGTGCACAAAACACACGCCACCGCTGCGTGTTTCGGAGATAAGTCGCACGGCGGTATTTATTTTACAATGCGACACTTTTGCGGTGGGTCCGCCTTTCACAAACAGCGGACAATATACCACATTGTGCGGCACTTTGTACGGGGGAGTCTTTGCCCCTCGCAAATTTACGATGCGCGACACGGTAGGGGGGGCAAAGACGGGTTCTTCGCCAACCAGTAATTCAAATCTTGGAAAAGACCACATTTTAAATTGCGCTCCGGTTTTTTTTTTTTAAATTGTCGCGTTCCACACGAGTCGCCTTCTTTTGGGGTGTACACATACAAAAAATGGCACTGGCTATGCCGCATAACGTGGGCCGCGGCGCCGTTGACAAGGTGCGCTCCGTGGTTGAATCGTTGCGCTCGTTTACGATGGGGCAACAGCGGGGAAGAAGGTCCATCGACCCCGAACTCGAGGTGCGTTTTTGCTTGCAGGATGGGGGTGGTCTCAGCAAAAGCGCGTGGACGGGCATCGTCGCGGCCATGGACGCGTGCGAAGAGTGGACGAACATCTCGAGTTGGAACGAAATTCACGATTTCTTTTTCAGCGTGGACATGGACGGGGAGATGGTGCCCGTGCGCACGTCGCGAAGTGTCAACAAAGACGGCCGCACGGAGGTTTTGCACATTCGCAAACACCGAGTTGACCAATGCTTCGTGGGCATTGGCAACTGCAACACGATCGCAACCAGTGCCAAGGTTATTTTTTCTACGGAGGAAATACTCCTTGAAAGCGACCTGCCCAAAGTCACACCGACGACGAATGTGCGCATCAAAGAACGCAAATCGTACATGTGGGGCAGCTGGCGGTTTGACGTGACCAAATCGTGGTCTGCGCCAACATACTCGCAGGCGACGACAAAACGAGATCAAAACAGCGACACCGGGTACGAAGTCGAGATCGAGCTTGCAGACACGCGAACGTACCTCAGTGCCAATTCAACCGAGTACGTGGCACTTTCGCTGTTGATGAAAGTGTGCGGGACACTGCCGCCCGACTGCATCGTTACACATTGAAATACAATTAGAAAATACACATTGAAATACACATTAAATACACAGAAAATACACTTAAAATATTTTGATTTTTTTTTTTAATCTTCCTCGTCTTCGTCCGCCGCGTCCGCCCAACTGCCGATGTATTTGCCAATACCCAACTCGTACTTTTCCGGCAGTGGGAGAATCGGCGCGCCCATGAGATCTTCCCACTGCTCTCTCCACTTTTTGTTGTACGCAAACAGCGAGTAGTGTGCAAGCGACGGGAACTGGCATCGTACGGAATGGTCGCCATCAAAGTGCAATTCTACAAAGTACGGCTCCTGATACACCTGATTTGGAAACTTGTGCAATACCACGTGGCCCAAAAAGTGCGTAAAGTTATTTTGAGCAGGCGGGGGCCCCCTTGGGTCCAATCGTGCGCATACCCGTATGGCTTTCGGGCTTTCTATGACGGCGTCCAACGTTTCTCCGCCCCCGATAAACTTGCCCAACACCTCTTCGAACACGGGCGTCGACCGACAGTCGTAAGATTTCGACACGGTTTTGCACAACCGCGACAGCGAATCCACGAGCGGTGGTGGTGCACTGTGTGGTGACGCGGCGGTCGACACAGTGGCTTGCTGCTTTCCTGCGCTTTTGCGTTGCCGCCTTCTTCGATTTCTTTTAAAAGGCATTTTTTTTTGTTTTTTTTTGTTATTTTGTTTATTCGAGTACTTGTTTGCCTTGAAAACGAAAATATCCACGGGGATTCTCAGCGAACGCATCGTTGGGTAATTCAGCGTCGTACAACGGAAAGTCGAGCGCACGCGGGCTTCCGTCGTTCCACATGATTTTCAGACGACGTGCCGCTTGATCATTGGGAACTCCGTGTTGCCACATCGCCGCTAAGCACAATGCGGCGGCGGATTTGGCCGCGAAGCGTTTGGGGAAATGGTGGAGTCGAGATTGCACGACAATGTTTTGTCGTTCTTCGGCAGTCACAAACAGACCCGCCGGACTTGCTGCGAGCGCGGATGCCAAAAACATTTTTTTTATTTACAGTCAATAAAAAAAACATGTTTGGTGTCAGCACAATGTACAACGCTTCGGATCTGGACGCCTTTTTGCGCAGCGTGGAAACAAGTGCGGAGAATGCCGAAGCGCATCCAATGCACCCCGAGGTTTTCGAGTGGGTCGTAAACGAACTTGTACGGTACTCGGGAAAGCAATCGCTGCACCGAAAGTATTTAACACGGTGTGGTTCGAATGCGACCGACAAGGTGTGGTGCATCGAGTACGGGCACGCGGTGTCCGACCACATGAAACCACGCGGCACATGCGTGGAATATGGCCTGCGCGACCCAGACGCGCATAAGTTTGGCGTCGCGACGAACGGGATGCCGATAGACATGGATTGTACAGCGCTGGGTAAACAAATAGAGGCCGACTTGAGGCGTTTGTGTTCGGAGCGCTCTGAACTCGTGTCAAAATGGTCGCAGTTTTCCAAATGGGGTGAGACCTTCACAAGCCGCCGCGCGGCCGAAACGTTCATTCGCGATCTGGTCGTCCCCACGTACTCCAAAACGATTCCCCGCATCGCTTGGATATCGGGGTGGCCCGTCAGTCCCGCGGTATACGACCCTGACGACAAGGTGCTGCATCTGCATGTGTGGTTGCTCGACCACGTGCGCAAACAAGACTTTGCGATTCTGGCGCTGCACGAGATCGTCGGGCACTACATTCAAGAGAACGCGACGACGAGCTCAACGTCCGCGCAGGCCGAGAACTGCGCCATGTCGTGCGAGGCGCTGGGTCACGCTGTGATGGGTTCGCGCGTGCCCGAGATCGAGTGGAAGTGCATGCGCCTGTGCCGCGCACTCCTCGATCTGCGCATGCACATTCACTACGGAAAGAACACGTACCCCACACCCGAATCCGTGTGGGCGGCGTGGAACCAAAAGTTGGGTGGAGCGTTCGACCACATCGTTCCACTTCCGTCTGAAACGCTGCGTGTAGCGGCTCTTCCGGGGCAAGCTTTGGGATACATCATGGCCGACGTTTGCCCGGCGACGGGGTGCACTGGGTGTCACGCCCCGTGCACGGTCGCGGCGCAAAAAGATGTGGATACAAACACAATTCAGACACTCTTAACTACAAGCAACTTCAACACCCAGTAAACACCCATGCCGGAAATACCATGCCATTTTTTTCTCCATCGGACGTTTGGGGAAACAAAGTCCACGAGACTGGTGGTTCGAGCGTGTTTTCAATAAACTTCGTCTTCGCACGGTCTTCGCACGGTCTTCACACGGTCTTCACACGGTCTTCGCACGGTCTGCACACGACTATGTGGGTTGTGGAGACACGGTCGCTACGACTTCATGAACGACTTCCCCGCGCTTTTGGGTAAACCACTCTTCAAATGGAAGGATAAAACTTCCACCCAAGCTGTCTACACATGTGGGCCCAAAGTTTGTCGGAGCGGTAGATCTTGTCCTTGCCCTTGAGGGATGGCCACGCTGTCAACCACCGCTCATCGATCGAGTCTCGGAGCAGCCCGCACAACTTTGTCAGAATGAAACTGTAACTCAAAAAGTTCTTGCGTTCCGGGCAGAGAGCGGCCACGGCGATCGTGAACGGCCGTTGGACACACAGAAACAGGCGCTGGAGCGTGCGTTCCACCTGCGGCGTGAACCGCGGTGGTGTCTTGCCGCTGAGGAGCGAGGTGATCAACACGACGTGCTCGTAGTACTTTCGCTTGCGCATGGTCTTCAAGCACTCTCGGATTTTGCGAGACGTAATGTCGCCGGACTGGACGCGTCGTTTGACCAGCTCGTGGCACACTCCTTTCAAAATCTCGTCCGGGATGGTCACACTCTCCTTGCCTTGACAAGCGCGCAGCCACTGCAAGAAATGGTTCGAGCGAGAGTACGAGAACTGGTTGAAACTGCGGTCGTCGCTGTGTCCCGTGCTCGCCGCTGTCGAGTCGAGGTATGACGTCGACACACCGCACTGCGGACACGCCAGCGCGCTCTCCGTGGGCAGTTTTTGCATTAGCACCGTCTCGCAGTCCGGACAGTAGTTTCGATTGCACACGTACAGAATGGGCGGCGGAGAGTCCCCGTCGTCGCCAACGTCGTTCCCGAACTCACCCTCGATCTCGTCCATGAGAACGTCGAACGTCGCGTCTTTGATGTGGTTGGAAGAGCTCACGCGAATGTCCCGGTTATGGGCGGCACTCTTCCGCCGATTCGTCGGGTGGGACGCGGAGGGTTTCTTCTTGGTCCGTTTGTGTGTGGACAGCTGCACCGGCGCGCGCGCGCGTCGGCACTCGATCGTGCGTTTCACGCGTTTGAACGCGGTCATTTTGGCATCGAATTCCACGAGGGCTTCGCCGCCCTGTATGCGCAGAATCCGTGCCTTTATTAACCGTATGTTACTTTGCAATATCCGACGTGGAAGAATATACATACGATGGTCGCCGAGCGCGTTTAGCTCGGCCTGCGTTTCAGTGTGTTTTTCGACCAGTGTGTTCAGCTCGTTGGTAGTTTTCTCGATAAAATCGTTTCTTTTTTTGTTCAAGATATCTTGGATTTCATTTGATTGGGAAGAAGAGGAAGCGGTAGAACGACGACTCTCTCTCTTGGGAGACGACCTGTGCTTTCTTTTTCGACCGGCGCTGTTTGGGATCCGGCTACGCTTCCATGTTCGGCGCATTTTTTTTCTTGATCGAAAAATGAAAGTGCGGGTCGGTTGAGTCGCGTCTTCACCCCTTTTTTTGTATGTATACTCTAAAAAAAATATGTAGCTTTGGCTAAAACGAGCAGATGTCAATTCGGGTACCCGTTCGATACAAGTTTCACGCGCCACTTCAACAAGTAGTTCACGCCTACCGGACAAAAATGCTCGAACGAAGCGCGTCCCCAACGACGCAAGTGCACGTTCAGGTCGTACGGGAGGGGAAAAACGGCGCGACCTACCGCGTCACAAGGGCGATGCCGACGTGGTACAGGCTTTTGGGAGGCAGGGCACAGACCGAGTACGAGGAAACACTCTCACTCGAAGACGGAAAGATGATTACGTCCGCGAAGCAAGATTTACCGTTCGGTGGACAGACCGAGACCAAAATAATCTTCGTCAGCAGTGGTGACGGGGATACCGTCGTCTTCGGTACTGTGTCGGCCTCCAACCTACCCACGACAGCACGGGCGGTGGTCAAACGGGTGTTTAAAGGGTTTGTGCAAAAGACCTTTGAGGCGGAACGAACTGTCGAAAACGGCCTACTTTCAAATTTTAAACCAACCGTGTAGTGAAATTTGATTTTAGGTCGTTCCGCGTGTGTCGACGAAAAGCCCGTACACAAAAACAAAGGTATCATGCCGCTGGAACTTCAGATGTCATCCATGCTGACCGCGCAGCAACGCGAACTGGGGGAACTCTTGTCCAAGCAACTGTCGGTGGAGTGGGCGGACACCGTGCTCATCCCCATCATCAGCGGAGCACACGCCGTCTCGATACGCATCATGGACTGGTATATCACCAACTACACACTGGCACACGGCACCTCGTACATGTGGACGGACCCCAAGTCGAAGGAGTCACGCCTCTTCACAGTCCACCTCGAGTACAGCACCACCCTCAACTCCAAGGGCCGACCTCTTTTCGACCCGTTCCGGCGAGGCCCGCGTGTGTTTTTAAGCGGGTCCAACGGAATGGTGCACGAGAGCACGCTCGGACAAATCTTCTTTTGGAAATGGGTCACGCGCTACAATGTACTGGACGCCCTCATGCGGCCCGGTGTCGTCGAAAGGACGCAAGCGCACATGGCCAAACAACAGCAAATCGCGCGCGAACGAAAAAATGCCACGGGGAAACGCAAACGAGCCTCTCTCAGTAAGAAAGCCGCCCATCCATTGGTGCGTGCGGACGAAAACAAGCGCGTGTACATGATCCGTCGCGTACAATCCACGTTCCGTTTCGACGACAGTGATTTAGAGGACAATCAGAACGAAGAGATGGACGACGACGAGGCCGGTGTAGCGGCGAAAACGTCTTCCGATGAGGCGTCCGACGTAGCGGCGAGAAAGTCTTCCGAAACATCCTCCCAATCGTCGTCGGTGGTGGCGGTCGCGCCCATGTCTTCCCACGTATCATCGGGGACTTCAATGTAAACGGGTGCCGTCCCGATCGGATTGCGCATCGTCGCCTTACATTCTGAACATACAACCACGTCTAAATACATATCTTTTTTTCCAACGTGGATCTTGAATTTACAGGTGGGGCACGAAAGTGCAACACTGCCGTCCTCTTGCAACCATACCTTTGCGCTCATTTTTTTTCTTTTTGTAGAGTCAAACAAAAGAGTGAACACAAAAGAGTGAACACAAAAGAGTGAACACAAAAGAGTGAACACAAAAGAGTGAACACAAAAGAGTGAACACAAAAGAGTGAAAACAAAAGAGTGAACACAAAAGAGAGAACACAAAAGAGTGA
>Ga0114997_10002474_pt1 | contig 14878 bp, 12 predicted proteins | sample ArcticOcean_MG_C_2_FD_87045 | JGI IMG/M metagenome (GOLD analysis project Ga0114997, IMG submission 87045) | Marine microbial communities from western Arctic Ocean - ArcticOcean_MG_CB4_136 | ecosystem: Environmental > Aquatic > Marine > Oceanic | place: Arctic Ocean: Canada Basin | collected... | reverse complement strand
TATTTTTAAAAAAAACAAAAAAGGCTTAAAGAGCTATTTTAAAATATTAGGTCAAGTTGTTTTGGGAATTGTTATTGGTGTAACTTTATACTTACACCCTGAGGTTACTATCCGAAAAGAAAAAGCTAATAATCAATATTTAATAGGGAGTAATGATCAATTATTAGAAAATGAAAAATCTTTACTAACCACATTGCCTTTATTTAAAAACAATGAATTTGATTATTCAAATTTAATAGATTGGATTCCTCTATCAAAAAAATATTCATGGATAATTTTTATTACTATTATTATATTTATAATTACTGCGGTATCAAATGGAGCTAATTTATCAGATGGAATTGATGGTTTGGCAGCTGGAAATTCTGCTATAATTGTTTTTACTTTAGGTATTTTTTCTTGGATATCAGGTAATATTATTTATTCAAATTATTTAAATATAATATATATACCTGATGTTGGAGAAGTTGTAATTTTTATTTCTTCATTTATAGGGTCTCTCATAGGGTTTTTATGGTATAACGCTTATCCTGCTCAAGTATTTATGGGTGACACAGGCAGCCTGACAATTGGCGCCATTATATCTGTTATAGCGATTATGGTTCGTAAAGAATTGCTCTTGCCTTTATTGTGTGGAATCTTTTTAATAGAAAATTTATCTGTAATCCTTCAGGTAGGTTATTTTAAATATTCGAGAAAAAAAACAGGTAAAGGAATAAGGCTTTTTTTAATGACTCCTTTGCATCATCACTTTCAGCTAAAAGGGATTCATGAAAGTAAAATTGTTGTACGTTTTTGGATCATAGGAATAATACTAAGTGTATTAACAATATTAACTCTGAAGCTAAAATAATGAAAGAAAAAATAGTTATTTTGGGTTCTGGAGAAAGTGGTATTGGCACTTCAATTCTTGCCCATAAGAAGGGATATGATGTTTTTGTTTCTGATTCTGGAAAAATAAATAAATATTCTAAAGAAATTTTTAAAAATTATAATATTGATTGGGAGGAAAATTCTCATAATCATAAAAGAATTCTTAAAGCGGATATAGTAATGAAAAGTCCAGGAATCCCTGAAGATGTTTCAGTAATAAAAAAAATAAGAGCAGCGAAAATTCCAATTGTTTCTGAAATAGAGTTTGCAAGTAAAAATACTTCTGCTAAAATGATTGGAATAACAGGAAGTAATGGTAAAACCACTACAGCTTTAATGATTTATGATCTGCTAAAAAAATCAAAGTATAATGTCGGTTTAGCAGGTAATATAGGAAATAGTTTTGCCAGACAAGTTGCTGAAGGAAAATTTGATTTTTATGTTTTAGAGATAAGTAGTTTTCAACTAGATGATGTTTACTCATTCTCTCCAGATATAGCTGTAATAACTAATATTTCATCTGATCACTTAGATAGATATAATAATGATTTTAAGTCTTATCTAAATACAAAATTAAGAATAACCATAAATCAAACTAAATCAAATCATATAGTCTTTAATTCAGATGACACTCTTCTGAAAAGTGCTTTAAAAAAAATTAAGCCTAAATCTCAATTATTTGAATTTGGATTTAATAAAAAAATAAAAGGAACTTATTTCAAAGATAATAATATAATAACTAATTATAAAAACTCTATTTCTATGGTAAACACAAATGAATTTCCCCTAATGGGAAGGCATAATTTACTTAATGCTATGGCTGCAGTTTCCGTAGGACAAATATTGTCTTTAAGTAAAAAATCAATAAGGGATAGTTTAATAAATTTCAAAACAGTTGAACATAGGCTAGAGAAGGTTTTAAAGATTCAAAATGTAACATATATAAATGATTCTAAAGCAACTAATGTTAACGCAACTTTTTTCGCGCTAGACAGTATGACAAATCAAACGGTTTGGATAGTTGGCGGAGTAGATAAAGGAAATGTTTATGAGGATTTGCTTCCGTTAGTAAGAGAAAAAGTAAAAGCTATAGTTTGTTTAGGGGTTGATAATGAAAATATTTTAAATATATTTTCACCTATAGTTGAAAATATAATTGAAACACAATCTATGGAAGAAGCGGTAAAAATTTCTCAGAAAATTGCAATTAAAAAAGAGTTTGTATTGTTGTCGCCTGCGTGTGCAAGTTTTGATTTATTTAAAAGTTATGAAGACAGAGGTAATCAATTTAAATCTGCAGTTAGAAATTTATGATTGATAAAAATAAAATCTTATCAGGAGATAAAGTTCTTTGGGGAATTTTAGCATTAATGGGTTTGTTTTCTTTTCTTCCTATTTTCAGCTCAAGCTCAAATTTGGTCTATGTTATTGGAACTGGGACACCGCTAGGATATCTTTTTAAGCATTTCATAATTCTAATTATTGGATTTTTCTTAATGATTGGAGTTCATAGAATTCCTTACAGTTATTTTAAGGGAATATCAATTTTAATGATGCCTTTAGTTATTGTATTATTAATTTACACTGCAAGTCAAGGGACTTTAATTAATGGTGCTAATGCAAGTAGATGGCTGAAAATTCCTTTTATAGGTGTTAGTTTTCAAACTTCAGCATTAGCTTCAGTTGTTTTAATGGTTTATATCTCACACTATTTATCTAAAATTGAAAATACAAATATTCAATTTAAAAATTCCATATTGCCTTTTTGGACTCCAGTTGCTATAATATTAATGTTAATACTTCCGTCAAATTTATCATCAGTTATTCTTTTATTTCTCATGGTTTTGGTTAGTTCTTTTTTAAGCGGATATCCATTAAAGTATTTATTTATAATAATTTCTTCATCTATAGTTGTTTTTCTTGTTTTTCTTTTAGCAACAAAATCATTTCCAGATTTAATACCAAATAGAATTGATACTTGGATTAGTAGAATTGAAAATTTCAATACTTCTACTGGAGCGGGTTCAGAAAACTATCAAATTGAAAGAGCTAAAATTGCTATTGCAACCGGAGATATTTTTGGGTTAGGAGTCGGTAAAAGTGTAATGAAAAATTTTTTACCTCAAAGTTCTTCAGATTTTATTTATGCAATAATTGTTGAAGAATATGGTATAATAGGTGGAGTCTTTATAATATTATTATATTTAGTTCTATTGTTTAGAATTTTAGTAGTAGCCCATAAAGCGAAATCATTATTTGGAAAATTATTAACTATGTCTATTGGATTGCCAATAATTTTTCAAGCATTTTTAAATATTGGAGTTGCAGTCCATGTTTTTCCTGTAACAGGTCAAACTCTTCCTATGATCAGTAGCGGAGGGACATCAGTTTGGATGACTTGCATTTCATTTGGAATAATTTTGAGTGTAAGTTCATTTTATTCAAATAAAATAAATAATAAAGAAGATTTAATTAAAAACAATCAGAACCCTTTAAATATTTTAGGTGAAACATTATAAATTCATATTGTCTGGAGGTGGAACAGGAGGTCATATATACCCAGCTTTAGCTATTGGAGAAAAAATATTGGAAAGGTTCCCAGGTAGTGATTTATTATTTGTAGGAGCTATAGGGCGAATGGAAATGAAGAAAATACCTGATGAAGGTTATAAAATTAAAGGAATATGGATTTCAGGGTTTTATAGAGATAATTTCACTAAAAATATGTTATTACCATTAAAGCTTTTAGTGAGTTTTATTCAAAGTTTCATTATAAATTTAATATATCGCCCTTCAGCAGTTATTGGAACGGGAGGATATGTGAGCGGACCTATGCTTTTTTGCGCTTCAATTATGAATATACCAACTATTATTCAAGAACAAAATTCTTTCGCAGGAATAACAAATAAGTTATTATCAAAACGAGTTAATCTTATTTCAGTAGCTTATGATAAAATGGAAAAATTTTTTCCAAAACAAAAAATTAGATTAACTGGAAATCCAATAAGAAAAAGTATTATTGATTCAATTCAAGATAAAAAAATAGTTTTTGATTTCTTTAGTCTTGATTCAAATAAAAAAACAATAGCAATTTTAGGAGGAAGTTTAGGAGCTGAAAAAATAAACGAACTAATAACTTCAATAATCCCTTTTATTGAATCAAATGAAATTCAAATAATATGGCAATGCGGAGAAATATATTATGAAAGGTATAATTATTTAAAAAATAGAAGTTTTATTAGGCTTTATCCGTTTATACAAAACATGAATTTTTTATATAAGGCAGCTGATCTAATTATATCAAGGGCTGGAGCTGGAACTATATCTGAATTAGCTATAGTTGGAAAACCTTGTATTTTAATTCCATCGCCAAATGTTGCAGACAATCATCAATTCTATAACGCTAACTACTTAAAAGAAATAGGAGCTGCTGAAGTCTTTAATGAGGGAGATCCTTTTTCTGAAATTGAACTGATTATTAAAAACATTTTAGAGTCTAAACAAAAGCAATTTAATATGCATAGAGCTCTTTTGAAAATGGCTAAGCCAAAAGCTACTGATATAATTGTAGATGAAATATATAAATTAATAAGATTACATGATTAAAGAGATTGCCAAATATTATTTAATCGGAATAAGGGGTAAAGGAATCTCATCTATTGCAAGATATTTAACTTCTTTAGGTAATCATGTTTATGATAGGACTTCCTCGAAAACAACAAAGGCATTAATTGATGAAGGAGTAAACATTATTTTTGATGTTACCGAAAATAACTTTATTAAGCTATGAAAAAAAATAAAATCTTAGCGCTTACAATAATTATTTTAATAGCTATCTTTTTAATCATTTTCGCTCATTGGAAAAATGACATGAGAGAGATTTCTTCATTTTCAATAATTTTTAAAGGAAATTCTAATCAATTTTTAGATCAAGATATGGTTGATAAATTGTTGAAACAAAACAAACCTGATGAGTTTAGACTAAAAAAAAATATACTAGATTTGGATAGTATTGAAAAGGTTTTTAAAGATATTTTAGCAATTAAAAATGTCAATATTTATTCTGAGCCTATCGGCCGTTTAGGGGTAGAGATTGAAGAAAGAATACCAGTTGTAAGGATTATCGACAAAATTAAAAATTATTACTTAGATGAAGGAGGGTATGTTATACCATTTTCTGAAAAATATTCTCCTAGAGTTCCTTTGTTTTTTGGAAAATTAAATGAGAGTGATAAGTTGTTTTTGATAAGATTTTTAAATATTATATTAAAAAATGAGTTTATTAGAAATGAGCTTGTTGAAGTTGGATATCTGAATAAAAATTTCAGTATTAGATTGAGGTCCTATGATTTTGAAATCGAATGGGGTCCACCTATTAAGTTTGAAAATAAAATTTTCAAACTTAATAAATTTTGTAAATATATAACTGCAGAAAATAAAATAAAATCGTATAAAAAAATAAATATCACCTATAATAATCAAGTTATTGCAACACAATCATAAGATGGAAAAAAACAATATTTCAGTAGGGCTCGACATTGGAACAACTAAAATTGTAGCAATGGTAGGTAGAAAAAATAATTATGAAAAAGTAGAGGTTTTGGGTATTGGGAAATCTAAGAGTTTAGGAGTTCATAGGGGAGTTGTCAATAATATTACTCAAACTATTCAATCTATTCAACAAGCGATTTCAGAAGCTGAATCTGCAGCTGATGTTGTAATTGATGAAGTAGTTGTTGGAATAGCTGGTCAGCACATAAGAAGTCTCCATCATAGTGATTATATAACTAGAACTAATCCTGACGAAGTAATTAATGAAGATGATATTGAGCAATTAATTAATCAAGTTTATAAGTTGGTGATGTTGCCAGGGGAAGAAATAATTCATGTATTACCTCAAGAATTCAAAGTTGACGGTCAGGGTGAAATTAAAGAGCCTATTGGAATGTATGGTGGTCGTCTTGAAGCAAATTTTCATGTTGTAGTAGGTCAAGTTTCATCAATCAGAAATATAGGTAGATGCATTAAAAGCGCTGGATTATCGATGAAAAATATCACCTTAGAGCCTTTGGCTTCTGCAGAAGCAGTTTTAAGTCATGAGGAAAAAGAAGCGGGGGTTGCTCTAATTGATATAGGTGGGGGTACAACAGATTTAGCCATTTTTAAAGATGGTATTATTCGCCATACTGCTGTTATTCCATTTGGAGGTAATGTTATAACTGATGACATAAAAGAGGGTTGTTCAATAATAGAAAAACAAGCTGAATTATTGAAAATTAAATTTGGATCTGCATGGCCTGGAGAAAACAAGGAAACTGAAATTGTTTCAATACCTGGACTTCAAGGAAGAGACCCTAAAGAGATATCATTAAAAACACTTTCTAAAATTATAAACGCAAGAGTAGTTGAAATTATTGAATATACTTTTTTAGAAATTAAAAACTACGGTCATGAAGATCAAAAAAAGAAGTTAATTGCTGGTATTGTTTTAACAGGAGGAGGGAGTCAATTAAAACATTTAAAGCAGTTGGTTGAGTATATTACTGGAATGGATACTAGAATTGGTTATCCAAATGAGCATTTATCTGGAGATTCTGAAGATGATAAAACAAGTCCTATTTATGCTACAGCTGTTGGACTTCTTATGAATGCGATAGATAATTTAAGTATACAAGATTCTGATGTTGACAAAAATAACAGTCAAAATCAAAATACAGAAGAGCAAATAGAATATAGAGAACCTTCATTTTCTAATTTACCAAAAAGCAGAAAATCAATTTTTGATAAATGGGCAGATAAGTTTAAAGAATTTTTAGATAAAGCATAAAAAACCAAAAATTTATAATGGAAAACACGGAAAGTAAAATAAGTTTTGATTTACCAAAATACAGAAGTAATGTAATTAAGGTAATTGGTGTTGGAGGAGGGGGAAGCAATGCAATTAATTATATGTTTGAACAAGGAATTAATGGAGTTGATTTTGTAATATCAAATACCGATTTGCAAGCATTAGAAAAAAGTTCTGTTCCAATTAAAATTCAGTTAGGAGCTTCATTAACTGAAGGACTTGGGGCTGGAGCAAATCCTGAAGTTGGTAAAATGGCTGCACAGGAAAGTTTTGATGAATTAAAAACATTACTATCTACTCAAACTAAAATGGTTTTTATAACTGCTGGAATGGGAGGAGGAACAGGTACTGGTGCTGCTCCCATCATAGCTAAGATGGCTAAAGAATTAGATGTCTTAACAGTTGGGATTGTTACAATGCCATTTCAATTTGAAGGTAAATTAAGACTAGATCAGGCTCAAAAAGGATTGGAAGAATTAAAAAATAATGTTGATTCTCTAATAGTAATTAATAATAATAAGTTAAGAGAGGTTTATGGTAACCTTGGATTTAAAGCTGGATTTGCAAAAGCTGATGAGGTTTTAGCTAATGCAGCTAGAGGGATTGCAGAAGTGATTACACATCATTATACACAAAATATTGATTTAAAAGACGCTAAAACAGTTTTAAAGGATAGTGGAAGCGCTATCATGGGTTCCTCTTCTGCCAGTGGATCTAATCGGGCTCAGGAAGCTATTATCAACGCATTAGATTCTCCATTACTAAATGATAATAAAATTAGTGGGTGTAAAAATGTTCTTTTATTAATTGTATCAGGAGCTGAAGAGATAACTATAGATGAAATTGGTGAAATTAATGAGTTTATTCAGGCTGAAGCTGGAAATGGAGCTAATATTATTATGGGCGTTGGTGAAGACCTTTCTTTAGGGGATGAAATTGCAGTTACAATTATAGCTACCGGTTTCAATATAGATCAACAGCAAGAAATAGTTAATTCAGAAGTTAAAAAAATAATACATACTCTTGAAGATGAACAAACATTAGTGCAGGATCTTAGCGAAAAGAAAACTAACATAGAGATTAATCATATGGAGGATTATAAAAATAGCAATTCATTATTCTCAATTATAGATGATAAAAGTTTAAAAAGTGAGATAGAAGAATCTACAGAAGAAATAACTAACATAGAGATTAATCATATGGAGGATTGTAAAAATAGCAATCCATTATTCTCAATTACAGATGATAAAAGTTTAAAAGGCGAGATAGAAGAATCTGCAGAAGAAAGTAAGAATATAGAGATTAATCATATAGAGAATTATCAAAATAGCAATCCATTATTTTCAATTACAGATGATGAAAGTTTAAAAAGTGAAACAGAATCGATAGAAGAAATAAATAATTTAGAAATATGTTTTGAAGTAGAAGATTATATTAAAGAAAATAAAAATGATCAAGAATTAGATTCATTTGATAATGATTATATAATTAATGAAATTCCTGAATCAATAAAAGAGATTGAGTTAGTTGATTTTATTGATTTTTCAACTAATGAAGAAAACCAATTTAGCTTTAAATTTGACTTGTCTTTAGACAAGATAAATGAAAATGAAAAAATTGAAAAAAACATAATAGACAATGAAATTAGAGGAGATGACCAGGATTCATTTGAAAATTCAATTAATTTACATTCATATGATGTAGATTTTGAAAAAAAAGAGGACTTTAACAAGAAAAATATAGAAACTGAGCTAAAATTAAAAACAGTTAAAGTTGATAGTTCAACAATAATAAAAACTTCTAAAAATGATTTTAATCCATACAATAATAAAATAGATAAAAGTTTAAGTAAAGAAAATGAAACAAGAAGAGATCAGTTAAAAAAATTTAATTATTCATTTAATTCAAATATTTCTAAAATTGAAGAAATGGAGAAGCAGCCTGCCTATAAAAGAATGGGATTTGATTTAGAGGATGAATCAGGTAATAAAGCAACTTCTCAAACATCTATTGACAATGATTCTAATGATGAAACTCAATTGAGATCCAATAATTCATTTTTACACGATAATGTTGATTAATTTAAATTTATAAAATGTCATTATTAAAAAATATAAATGAAGAACTAAAATTAGCAATGAAATCTAAAGATTCTTTGAAATTAGAATCTTTTCGTGCCATAAAGTCTGCTATGTTGTTGTCAAAAACATCTACAGGAGGAAATATCGAATTATCTTTAGAAGAAGAAATTAAGCTCTTGCAAAGACTAGTAAAACAAAGAAAAGATAGTGCTGTAATATACAGACAAGAAAATAGGATTGATTTAGCTGAACCAGAAGAACAGCAAGCTGATGTTATTATGTCTTTTCTACCTGAGCAAGCTTCAGCTTATGAGATTGAAAAGATAGTTCTTGAAATCATAAATAAAATTAACGCTGAGGGCATTAAAGATATGGGAAAAGTTATGGGAATGGCAACCAAAGAACTTTCTGGAAAAGCTGAGGGTAAAATAATTTCTGGTATTGTTAAAAGTAAATTACTTTAGTTGTTTAATTACTGTTTTTTAATGCTTAATCATGGCCCAGTAGTTCAACTGGATAGAATATCAGATTTCGGCTCTGAGGGTTGGGGGTTCGAATCCCTTCTGGGTCACAATAGCCTATCAAAATAATTATTTTTAAAGAGTTTTTTTTACAGGGAACGAAAAGGGGATAAACTCTAAAAGTTAACTCCCTTTTTATTCTTTATAAGAATTAGATTCTGCTTTTTTTTCTTCAAATAGGCCATTCCAAAACTGGAAATCAAATAAATTTCCAAAGCCCATAAATTAAATATAATTAAAAGTATTTTTTACTAAAAATCCCTATAAGTTGAAGTTAAATATTTATTTGCTTTTTTTTCAGAAAATTTAGCTTTTTTAGAGTCCCAATGCAGGGTCTCATTTGGAAATCTGCCCGCTATAACTCCTAAAAGAATTGTTTCTGTTAATCTTGAAGAATATGAAAATGGCGCTGAACATTTATCTATTCCTAGACAAGCATCAACAAATTGATGATAATGTTTAGCACTTTCTTTTTGATAATCTCCACTTGAGGGCGATATGTTATTTATTTTTTCAATTTTCAATATTTGAGAATCAATAGATTGATACTTTTCGTCAACAATCATTTTGGGTAATTGTTGAAAGTGAGGCAGTAAAAGTCTACCTTTTTCACCAATAAACATAGCTCCTTGATCTGGAATTTTTTCATTATTAGGTAACTTTAAATCTAATTGGTTTTTGGGAGCTCCAATTCCATCATGCCATATCCACTTCAAAGTTTTTGTAGTGTATTCTGTACCTGGAAACTCATAAGTCACAATATTGTTTTCTGGAAACCCAAATCCATTTGGTTCACGACAAATATTTTTAACTGTTAAAGGTACATCTAGTTTTAATGCGTTATATGGAGTATCAAAAATATGAACTCCCATGTCTCCTAGGGTTCCACAGCCATAATCAAGTATTTTTCTCCAATTCCCAGGATGATAAATATTTTTTTTATACTCTCTTTTAGTAGCTGTACCTAGCCAAAGATTCCAATCTAAATTATCAGGAACTGGATCACTTCCTTTAGGAGAAGACTTATCATACCCCCAGTTTTTAGGAGACCAAGCTATTACCGAACTTACTTTACCAATTATTCCAGATTGAATTAATAAAGTAGCTAATTTATAATCATAAAAAGAATGAACCTGAATCCCCATTTGAGTGACAAGCTTTTTTTCTTTTGCAATTTTATTCATTTCTCTAGCTTCAGAAACATGATGAGTCAAAGGTTTTTGACAGTAAACAGGCTTCCCTTTTTTCATAGCCATTATAGATGCAGGTGCATGAGTATGATCAGGGGTAGAAACTATTACTGCGTCAATAGAATCATTCATTTCATCTAATAATACTCTATAGTCAGAATAGGTTTTAGCATTTGGAAATAATTTTTTCGCGTTGTTTAATAAATTAGAATCTACATCGCAAAGTGCAGCAACATCAACTGAATTATGTGAAGAAATGCTTTTCAAGTCTTCTAATCCCATAGTGCCTATGCCTATATGAGCAGTCCTCAAACGAGTATTATTTTTATTAGACCAAATTAGTGATGGAAATAGAGTAAATGATGACAGTAAAGTAGAGCTTTTGATAAATTCCCTCTTATTCATATTTTTATTTTAAATATAACAATTTATTTTTTTAAAGATTTTATAAATTTATTGTTTAATTTACATTAATATATCTAATTATAAAATATGAGAATATCATTAATTTCTTTATTTCTTTTTATTTCATGTTCAAACTTTAATTCTTCAAATAAAACAGTTCAAATTTCTGATGGAGTTTATCTTCAAAATGACTGGATTTATGATTTAAAAAAAACAAAGAAATCTAGTTCTGAGATATCTTTTTATACAATAGGTAAAGCGTCATCAACTAAATTTAAAGCGAATTCCTATTTCGATGGTGAAGTTCAAGTTGAGCATGGAGTGATTATTCATTTTAAATATGAAAAAACAGGTGAATTTAAAAACCAATTTATTGGTGCGTATATTCAAAGTTCAAGTTCAAATATAGATGAGTTTAAGTTCCCAGCGTGTCTTAATGTTTGTCCTATTAAAATCGAATTTGATCAAAATGAAAAACTAATTGAATTAAAAAGTTCATATTCAGTGAACAATTCATTTACTATGGAATTAAAGGACGATGTCTTATATGATTTACTAGAAAAAAGAAAATTTTTTAGGATGAGAATACCAATCTCAATAAATAATATGAATACAGTTTTTGAGTTTTTTGAATTCGATTTTTCAGATTTTTCAAAAAAATTAAATAACTAAATTATATAGTTTTCATACTTAAATCTATATTCTTATAAGAGTGAGTTAAAGCTCCTATAGAGACATAGTCAACACCAGTTTCGGCAACATCTACTATATTTAAGGCAGAGATGTTTCCAGAGGCTTCAGTTTGAATTTTATTGTCAATTAATTTTACTGCGCTTTCAAGTTCTACTAAATTCATATTGTCCAGTAGAATTCTAGTTATCCATTCAAAGTTTAGACATTCTTTAATTTCCTTAATATTTCTAGTTTCAACTATAACTGGCAAATTTAAATTATTTTTTGATAGATATTTCTTTGTTTTTTGAATTGCCAATGTTACTGAGCCAGAAAAGTCTATATGATTATCTTTTAACATTATTGAATCAAATAATCCCATTCTATGATTTATTCCACCTCCTATTAAAACAGCCCATTTTTCGGCATATCTAAAGTTCGGAGTTGTTTTTCGGGTATCTAATATTTTGCATGAAGTGTGAGATATTTTAGCAGCCAAAGATCTTGTTAAAGTTGCTATTCCGCTCATTCTTTGAAGACAATTTAGAGTTAATCTTTCAATTGCTAAAATATCATATTTAGGACCACTTAAAGTTAGTATTTTCTGATTTTTTTTTAATTCACATCCATCTTCAATAAATAATTTAATCTTAATTGAATTATTTTGTTTTTGAATTATCTTCTTAACTAATGACAATCCTGCAATCACACATGATTCATTATTTGTTACAACTAGACTTCCATTTGCGTTCATATCAAAACAAGATAAACTTGAATGATCTCCATGCCCAACATCTTCTTTTATTGCAAGTTCAATGAATTCATCAATTTTATTCTTATGGATTTTGTAAAATCTATTTGACATAATCATAGTTATAATAAACTCCGCTATTAGATTTAATTTCTAGCGATTGTCTGATTAATAAATAAGAAACACTTACCATATTTCTTAATTCACACAATTGAGGGGTTAATTTTTTTTCTTGATACAACTTAAGAGTTTGCTCATAAAGGTTTTTTAAATCTTTTTCAGCATTAAGTAAACCTTGAATTGTTTTAAAAATAGACACTTCTTTGCTCATAATTTTTTGTAAATTTATTTTTAGATTGAAAACAACAGTGAGTTCTTGATTTGAAATCCCTTGTTTTCCATTCCATTTTGGAATAGAATCAAAAAAAGATTGAGTAATTTTCATTTCTTCAATCTTCGTTATAGTATCTATCGCTGCCCTATGTGAAAAAACTATTGATTCAAGTAAAGAATTAGACGCTAATCTATTTGTTCCGTGAAGCCCTGTATGGCTACATTCTCCAACAGCATATAATCCATTAAGACTTGTGTATCCAAATTGATTGACTTCAATTCCACCACAAAAATAGTGCGCGGCAGGCACAATTGGAATCGGCTCTTTAAGCGGGTTTATTCCTATTGATTTACATGTCTCAAAAATATTTGGAAAATGTTTCATGAAAATATTATTTTCTATTTTTTTAGTGTTTAAAAAAACATACTTAGATTTTGTTTTTAACATTTCTGAAGAAACAGCTCTTGCGACTATATCTCTGGAAGCAAGCTCACCTCTAGAATCATAATCAAGCATAAATCTTTTCCCATTTATATTTATTAGTTCAGCTCCTTTTCCTCTTATTGCTTCAGTTATCAGGAAAGTTTCTCCTTTTACTTTAAAGTATAATGCTGTAGGGTGGAATTGAACATAAGGCAAGTTTTTTATTTTAACTTTAGCTCTATATGCAGCTCCTATTCCATCTCCAGTAGCACCTTTAGGATTAGTAGTAAATTCGAAAAGTTGTCCTGCTCCGCCTGTTGATAATAAAGTTATTTTAGAACTTATTTTTATAATTTTCTCATCGATAATTGATATAACGTAGGCGCCATAGCATCTTTTAGATATATCACCAATATGATGATCAGTTATTAGATCAACTAATAGATGATTTTCAAGATATTGAATATTTTTTAATCTTTTAATTTTTTCAATTAAGGCTCTTTGAATTTCAGAACCTGAATGATCTTTATGGTGAACTATTCTTTGAGCAGAATGACCGCCTTCTCTTCCTAAATCTAATTCATTTGGTTTTTTTTTATCAAATTCAATACCCCATTCAATTAATTCTTTTAATCGATCAACGCCTTCTCTAACTACAAAGTTTACAATTTTTTTGTCACACATTCCGTCCCCTGCAATTAAAGTATCTTCAATATGTTTTTCAAAAGAGTCTTTCTTGAAATCAGAAACTACAGCTATCCCTCCTTGCGCGTATTTTGTATTGCCTTCCGTTAGATCTTTTTTACAAAGAAGTAAAATTTTTAATTTGGGAGATAGTAATGCTAATTTTATGGCATATGTTAATCCTGAAATTCCAGTTCCGATAACAAGTACATCTGTTGTCATATTAACTTAGTGAAAGCATTTTTTGTATAGATTTTTGTGCAGATTTAATCAATTCATCATCAATAAAAATTTCAGGAGATTCATGCTTTAAACAAAGATAAAGTTTTTGAAGAGTATTTAACTTCATAAAAGCACATTCACTGCAGGCGCAAGTGTTGTCATTAACTGGTGCTGGAAGAAACAGTTTACTCGGACATTGTTTTTTCATTTCATATAAGATTCCAGCTTCAGTAGCTATTATATAAGTTTTAGAATTATCATTTTTGACAAAATCTAACAGAGCTGATGTGCTTCCAATGAAATGAGCAATCTCTAAAATTTGTGACTTGCTTTCGGGATGAGCTATAAATTTTGCCTCAGGGTGTTGTTTAAATAGTGATACGATTTTATCAAATGAAAATGCTTCATGAACTATACAAGAACCATCCCATAAAGTCATTTCTCTTCCAGTCTTTCTTATTAAATACTTACCTAAATTTCTATCAGGAGCAAAAATTATATTTTTATTTTTTGAAATTGAATTAATTATTTTTTCAGCATTACTTGAAGTGCATACAATGTCGCTAAGTGCTTTTATTTCAGCAGAACAATTAATATAAGTTACAATGACTGAATTTGGAATTTTTTTAATAAATTCTTTAAATTCTTTTGGCGGACATGAGTCTGCTAAAGAACAACCAGCTTTTAAATCAGGCAGTAAAACTTTTTTACTTGGATTGATTATTTTAGCAGTTTCGGCCATAAAATGTACTCCTGCAAAAACTATAATCGGCGCTTCTGTTTTTTTTGCAACTTGAGCCAAGTATAGACTGTCCCCTAAATAATCGGAAAGTTCTTGTATTTCAGCACTCTGATAATAGTGAGATAAAATCAC
>Ga0114997_10002473_pt1 | contig 14879 bp, 17 predicted proteins | sample ArcticOcean_MG_C_2_FD_87045 | JGI IMG/M metagenome (GOLD analysis project Ga0114997, IMG submission 87045) | Marine microbial communities from western Arctic Ocean - ArcticOcean_MG_CB4_136 | ecosystem: Environmental > Aquatic > Marine > Oceanic | place: Arctic Ocean: Canada Basin | collected... | reverse complement strand
GCAGTGCGCTCGCTGCGGTCGGTCGCTTGCTCGCTCGCTTGCAGGGCACGGGGCGGTGCAGTGCGCTCGCTGCGGTCGGTCGCTTGCTCGCTCGCTTGCAGGGCACGGGGCGGTGCAGTGCGCGTGTGGGTCTCCAACGACCGCAAACGCAAGGGTACTGTCTGTTTTGTGCGCGTCTCTCAGCGTGTCCTCGAGGAGATCGGCGAGCGCGCTGCGGTTCCGAATGGGCTGAGCTGCCGCACTGGCTGCTAATGCTGCACTGCAGCCGGCAAGAGGATGTCAGCGGAGAGCGCAGCGCGGTATGCGCTCTTGCAGCACCTTACGACGTTCGGCGTGCGGGAACTGGACACGCCGACGGGCGTCGCGGTCCGGCACGACGGCACGGTGCTCGTCGCAGACGGCGACGTGAAGGAGTTCGCGTGCTCGGGCACGGAACCGCCCGTTTACAAGCTGAGCAAAACGTGGTTTGCACCGCCGGGCGCCTCGCCCTACGGGGGGGAGCACAGGGAGTTCATTGCGAGCCACGTGGCGGTGGATTTGTGGGGGCGAGCGACAGTGAGCGAGCGAGGGGCCCATCCAGGCAGCGGGTGGTATCACGTGACGCAACCGCCGCCTGGGGCCGATCAGGTGCCGCCGGACGAGAAGCGTCTGTGGGTCTCGTGGGGCAGATCGCTGGAGACGGAGGAGGGGTTCGGCGCTGTGGCAGTCGCCTTCGCGTCGACCTTCGTGGCGTCGGGGACGTGGGAGCAGGAGCTCGGGCACCCCGAGCGGAGGGACGGCATCGATTGGTACATCAACGACACGTTGGTGGGCCGCTTTGGGGGAAGTGTCTTCGAAACAGTGCCGAGGATGATGTGGCCGACGATCACCGCTCTTGCGGTAGACAAGCACGGCACCGTGTTCGCAGGCTACAAAAACAGACGTCGCGACGTCATCCGAGTGCGTCAATGGTCGGCCGCCGGGAGGGGCTCTTTTATAGCGGCGTTCCCAAGAAAGGAGAAGGCCCGCGACGAGTACGGCAAAAACGTGGAGGTGTTCGGCAAGGGCGTCGTCGACGAGGTCACCGGCATCGCGGCAGACGCCGCTGGGAACCTGTTGGTGCTCGACGCCGGTGGGTGGGCGCATAAAGTGCACGTGTTCAGCCCGAAGTTGGCAGGGGGGTACGCGCACGCGTGCAGCGTGCAGTTGCGCTGCGGTGGAGGACGTGCCATGTTCCATCCGAGTGCCATTGCGGTGGACGACGAAGGCCGGGTGTTCGTGGCGGACAAGGGGGACGGCGAAGAAGCCGTGCACGTGCTGGCGCTGCCCCGCCGCCGCTAGCTCCAGCAGCCCTCCTGCTCGACGGGGTCCTGCGCGCCCTCGGGCCACACGGTGCGGTTCCAGGGGTTCCGCCCCGTCGGCGTGCGGCTGAGCACCATGACCTGGGCGCCTCGCTCTGCGAGTCGGCGACGCGCCACTCCTCCTCCACGCCGTACCCCAAAAAAGACGCGTCGACGTGCACAGCCCCGCCCTCTGCGCGCGTGCGCGTGTAGACGAGGCGGTCCTGCTCGAAGCGCAAGGCTTGGCACGGCGCCCGCATCCCCGGCATCTGCTGACCTTCGACCGCAATCACGTACCAGCACCCGCGCAAGAGCCCCCCCGCCTGCTCGGCGCGGTCCGGAGGCCGTGCCAGCGCACCGCAGCAGGAAGTACGTTGCCTGCGCGGCGGCGCCCTGCGGAGACAGCCCAGCTGTTCCCGCACGCAGTTGCGCGCAGAGGGGTTGGGCAGCATCTCGGTCTCGGCGGCACACCCGCCCGCACCCGCCGCCGGGGCGGACAGGAGACTCGCAGCAAGCAGCACTGCTGCGCAGCGAAGGGCCATCTCTACCTCCGCAGCAAATGCACGAGGGGTTATTGTTTGGTGTGCCGCACGATAGTACCCGGTCCCGCGCACGCACCTAAACCAGCGCCCGAACCACGGCAGAAATGGCTGCCTCGGCAGGGCTGCGGTGCGGCATCAAAACCTACTCCTCCGGAGCCCTCGTCGAGTGCTGCGGGATCCGACCTCGCGCCGGGGGCGCCCTCTTCGCCCCCTGCTCCAGCGCCACGTGCGCGCACCGAACCCGCCCGCTGCGCCCCTGCCGCTTCTGCAACCGCTTCTTCGCGGACGTCGACGCGCACGAGACCGGCGAGGGGTTCGCGCTCCCCTGCAAGAAAAACGCGGAGGGCTTCTCCCTGGCATCGGAGCTGCAGAAGAAGTTCGTGGTGGCCAGAGGGGCGCTGCGCGGACTTGTGCGCCGCACGCCCGCCTCCGCCCCCTCCATCAACTGCAAGTGCGGCGCCGTCGCCGCCCGGACCGCCGCCCCCGGCCACCCAGACGACTGGAAGCTCCTCTACAACTGCCGGGCGCCCAACTCCAGCTGCCGACAGCTGGCCGTGTGCAACTACTGCGGCGCCACGATGCACGCGGCCAGCCTGGTGCGCCACGTGCTCGGCACCTACCAGGCCCGCTGCTGCCGCCACAACACGCTGGGCAACAAATGGAGGCTCGACTTCCTGAGGGAGCACGCCCCGCAACACGCAGCGCGCCTGCGGGCAGCCCGGCTGCCGATCCCGCGCTGCGTGGCCGCCCTGCTCCCCGCGGCGGCGGCGGCGGCGGCGGCGGCGCCCGCGCCCGCGCCCGCGCCCGCGCCCGCGCCCGCGCCCGCGCCCGCGGCGGCGGCGGCGGCCGCGCCCGGGTGGCTCTCCAACGACCTGCGCACGGCGGTGCGCTGGGAGCTGCGCCGGCGGGGCATCACGTGCGACGAGGGCGCGCGCGAGGCGGGGCTGGCCGCGTGCTTCTGCCTGGCCGCCGCGCCGACCCCCGCAGCGCAGGGTGCGATGCTGCGCAACTTCGTCAGGAACAAGCCCGGTTGCGCGAAGGAACTGCTCGTGCAGAAGCTGCGCGTATGGGTGCCCGCGTCCAAGGCGCAGCCCTCTTGCCCGGCCGCGCGTTCTATTTAGCTCTATTTAGTTCTATTTAGCTCACTCGGCGGCGAACAGCACGAGCGAAAACCCGCGCGGCTCCTTGGCGGCGAGCGCGCACGCGTCCATCCGCTGAGTCGTCTCGCCGAACGACAGGATGGGGGCCCCGAGCTCCCCCGCGAGCCGCGCGCTGCGGCGGCCGAGCAGCGGCTCCGAGTAGAGTGCGCGGCACGCGGCCCGGTCCCGCCCCCCGGGGCACACAGCCGAGCAGTTCGCGCCCGTCGCCCACCCCTGCCCGGCGCAAGCGCACACCTGCACCCACGCCCCGCCGATGCTCTCGGTGCAGGACTGCGCGGCCGGCTCGTCGCCGCTGCGCGGCATCTCGACCCCGAACGCCCCCGCTGCGCTGCGGGCGAGGTTGAAGTTCGCGACCCAGCGCTCGCCGCCGCCTCCCGCCAGCACCACTGCGGGGAGGCCGTCGTCCGTGCCGGACACCCACCCGCAGAGAGCGCCCCACCCGCGCTTCTGCGCCGCGGAAACCGCCGCACGCGCCTCGGCCTCGGAGGGCGCGCGCTGCACCGCGCGCTGCCCGATCGCCGCGCACGCCTGCGCCGACGTCTGGTTCGCCGACACGAAGGGCGCCCCCCCGTCGGCGCAGAATGCAAGCGAGCACAAGCCGTCGGCCGGCGCGCAGGGGTGCAGCGCCAGCACCGCCGCCGCCGCAACTGCAAAGAGCGCAGAACCCATCGTTGTCACGTGCAGTAGCGCAGATAAACAACATGTTGCGCACGCTTGCGCTCGCTGCGTGTCTCGAGCCCGGGGTCGTCGGCGCGCTCGGCGTGCCGGACGGACTGCCTCGCTCGATGGACGCGTTCCCCGAGACCGTGTTCGACCTCAGACTGCAGGCCTCCCAGGTGGCTGCCACGGACCGTTCGGCATTCGCGGCGCTCGCCCGCGGCGTTGCAGCGATGCGCGTGGACGACCCGACGCTCAGCGGGCACCCGTGGATGCCACGGCGGCTCGCAGACGCAGGGTTCGGGGACTTCGTGTTCGTCGTTTTCACGAACGAGTGGGCGCTGCGGCTGCCCGGCGACGACGGCGGCATGTGGCTTGCCTTTCGCACCGCGCACACGCCCGCGGCGGCTCTCTGCGCTCTCTGCCAGCGACACCCACCCGCGGTGCGCGCCGACGGCTCCTACGTGCTGTCCTGCGTCGCCTGTGCGTCGGCGCATTTCTGCTCCGAGCGCTGCCGTGCCACGGCAGCCGTCGCCAGGCACGGCGCGAAGGAGTGCCTCTCGCACGGACGCAACGCCGTCGCCGTCGCGAACGCGCGGTGCGCCCTCGCTCCGGGGGGTGCGCGGGAGCACGCAGCCGTCGCGCCCTGATATATATAAGCTAGAAGTGCGGCACGAGCGAGAGACGGAGTGTCCACCACGCGTCTTCGGGCACGGCGAGCAGGACGCGCAGACACGCGCAGCCGAAGCAGAGCGTGGAGGTCCAGGGCACGATGAAGCGACAGCCGCGCCTGAACGAAACCGAGATGCCGACGCCCGCGTGCAAAACCGGCAGCAGTCCCACCGTGACGAGGGCCTGCGAAACAGGCTTGCTGGTGAGTGCCGCCCACACCTCCGGGTGGGCGTACATGTTCAGCATTTGCACCAGCGGCCCCCACACCGCAAAGAGGAGCATCGCGGCGTAGCCCCCGACGCCCGCCGCGACCGAGTGCCCGCTGTCGTCTGTGCCCGCGATCAGGAACGTGCGCCGCATGCGCGTCCTGAGGGGGGGGGAAGCCCGGCTGTGCAGCACGGAGCCGCGGAACTGGTGGGCGGCGGCGGCTGCGAATGCACGGAGCCCGGTCGGCAGCGGCCCCGGCGGGCGCCGCGCCCCGCACTCCACCCTGCGCGCGGCGACGCCGAGCATGTCGCACACGCTCCGCGCGCTCACGACCGCGATGGTGTACGCGGCGACCGCCGCGTTCGCGCCCAGCAGCGCCGTGCGCACCGCCCCCCCGCGGCGCAGCTCCAGCAAGCACAGCGCGGCTGCAGTCACGGCGCTGATCAGCGGGAAGATCATGTAGACCTCGAACGCCACGACGTCGGACGGGTCGAAGTGCGCCTGTGTCATTGCTGCCTGCGAGCAGGCGTTTTGGAACACGGCCGCGGCCAGCGCGCACACCGCCACAGGCGGCAGAGCCGCGCCCGTGCTCCCGGTGCTTTCAAGGCGCCACAGCACGACTTGGCCCGCGGCGTAATACGCGGCGTACACGCCCACCCCCCCCACGACGTGCACCGACGTCGAGGAGAACGGGTGGCGCCACAGCCGTCGCACCATGTGCCCGTGCATGAGCTCCTCGCTCCAGCGGACGATCTCGACCAGGGAAGCTGCAAACAGCAAGAGGTCCGCTGCTCGCACGCACCACAGCAACATGCTCTGCGCATCTGCCGGCGGCGGGGTTAAACTGCGGTGCCGGCCGCATGGCAAAGAAACGCGCGTGGCAGAGGTTCGAATCGAAGGTGTAGGGTTTACATCAGGCGTCGCTGCCGCGGCGCCGCAGCATCTCGGAGACGACCCGCGCCTCCGCCTCGCCGAACAGCCGCGGCCCGTCGGCGTGGAGCAGCCCCACGACCCTGCGCTGCGCGTCCAACACCGGGGAGCCGACGGCGTCGAGGCGTCGGCTGTCCACTGGCCGGCCGAACTGCGGCGGCGGCAGCGGCGCGCCGGGGGCGCCCGCGATCAGCGCGGCGCAGTAGTCGGACGGCGACCCGTCCTCGTTGAGAATCGTCACCAGAGACATCATGTACATGCACGCAAGAACATGAACGCGGCAGAGGACTTGATAGGCGTGGGGGGTCGCTTTTGCGACCGCGCAGAGGCGCTGCCGGAGGAGAGCGCGGCGCGCCGAGTGGCCGGGGCGCTGGCGTGCGCCGCGCTGCGCGGCGCGGTGCGGTCGGCGGCGTTCGCCGCGCTCCCGCGCGGGCGGCGCGCGGAGGCGCACGTGCGGCTGAGCGCGGCGCACCTCGCAGCGGGCGCGCGCGCGGCGGCAGTTTCGCACGGGCAGCACGCGGTGCAGCTGGCGCCGACGGACCCCCGCACGCACGCCTGTCTGGCGGTGGCGCTGCAGACCGCCCGGCGTTTTGCGGAGGCGGCGGCCGCCTTTGCGGAGGTCGCGCGCCTGCGGCCGGACTACGCCGAGGCCTTCATGAACTGCGGAGTCGCGCTGCGGGAGACGGGGCACTTCGCAGAGGCGGAGGCCTGGATCCGCAGGGCGCTCGCGCTGCGCCCCGCGTACCCCACGGCCCACGACAACCTCGGACTCGCACTCGCGTCGCAGGGGGAGCTGGAGGCGGCAGTCGCCTCGCACAGAGCGGCGCTGAGGCTGCAGCCGGGCGACGCCTCGGCGCTGATCAACCTCGGCGTCGCGCAGGGGGCCCTCGGGGACTGGGAGGCGGCGGCGGAGTGCTTCCGCGGGTGCATCGCCGCCGGGCCGCCCGGCGTGCCACTGGCACTGGCCCACTTCAACCTCGGCACGACGCTGATGCGCCGAGACGCCGCGGCCGCAGTGGGCCCGCTGCTGAGGGCCGCCGAGCTGCGCCCGCACTGGCGCGACGCGTTCGTGAACCTGGCTGCGGCGCAGAGCGCAGCGGGGCAGCTCGCGGCGGCGGGGGGCGCTGCGCGGCGGGCGCGCGCGCTGGGCGGCCCGGGCGCCCCGTGCGCCGAAGTGCTGGCAGCGCTGCAGGCCGCGGCGCCGGCGGGGCCCGCGGCGCCGGCGGGGCTCTGCGCGCACTGCGGCCGCCGCTCGCAGCGGCGCAGCTGCGCGCAGTGCGCGGGGCACTTCTGCGACCAGGCGTGTCTCCGGGCGCACACGCACGCCTGCGACGTGTAGCCACGTGTTGATTTGTATTTAAGCCTTCCGGTACACCCTCCCCACCCTGCCGAGCAGCCCGCTCGGGCGCGGCACGTCGGGGTCGAACTGCGCCGAGAACACCTTCGGCGGAAACGAGCGCTCTGCGGTACCCGGCGCGTCGCTCAGCCCGAAGCGCGCACGGGCCCAGCTGCGCGCGTCCCCCCCCCCCTGCCGCACACCGCCGAACGGGTGGAGGGGGTGCCCCGGCGGGGGCAGACGCGGCGGGGGCACGGAGGACGCATCGCCGCGCGCCAGCATGCGGTGCGCGAGGCCCCGCAGCCGCGGCGCGGGCATGGCGATCTCGAGCGGCGAGCGCCACAGCCCGCCCGCCTGCTTCTCGCCCTGCGAGGCCTCCACCAACAACTCGGCCTTGGCCAGCGAGTCGGCGTCCGCGGCCCCCGCCGCGAGCTCGAGGGCGCGGGTCGTCGGCGTGCAGCTGCGCAGCTGCCGCGCCCCGCCCGCCCGCGCGGCGTCGCCGGCGTCGCCGGCGTAGAATGCTAGGATGCGCGCGTCGGGGTCTGCGCCGGCGTCCAGCAGCCGCCGCACCACGTGCGCAGAGCTGCGCTCCACGGCAATCCACAGCAGCGACTCCCCCATCGACGTCCGGCGCCACGTCGCGGCCCCCGGCTGCGAAGCCAGCAGCAGCGCGCACGCCTCGGAGCGCTCCGCCGCCGCGCGGCCCTCGCCGCGCGGCCGCATCAGCGCGTAGCACAGCGGCACCAGCCCGAGGCGGTCGGCAGCGCCGCCGCCGACCGCCGGGTGTTGGCACAGCAGCGCGACGGCGTCGGGGCGGGCCCAAGCGGCCGCGAGAGTCAGCGGGGTTCGCCCGAGCGCGTCGCGCGCCCCCGCGAGCCCCCGCAGCAAAGGCGCGCCCAGCATCAGCTGCAGCGCCTCGACGCTGCCGCAGGCGGCCGCTAGGTGCAGGGGCGTCCAGGACACGAACCCCTGCGGCCCGTGGCAGGGCATGCAACCGCCGGCGGACAGCAGCGTCCTGCCGACTTCCTCCTGCCGGGCGTCGAGGGCCAGGAACTCCCGCACGCGCTCGCCGTCGTCGGCGCGGATCGCACGCTCCAGGGAGGCGCCGCCGAAGTAGGAGAACAGTCTCGAGCACACGCAGACGTCGTCGACCAGGCGTCCTCCGCGTTCCAGCAGCCGCAGCGCGGGCTTGCCGTGCCGGGAGTCGCGCAGCGCCGCCCTCAGCCGCATGTACCTGAACGAGCTCATCCCGTGCTCGAAGACGTCGTCGCATCTGCCCACGTCGTGCGCGGACAGCCCCCGCAGGATCGCGAGCGTTTCCAGCTCCTCTTCGTCGGGGGGCGTGTCGCAGGTCGCCTCCAGCGCGCTCTTCGTGTGCGCCGCCGCCGACATGCTGCACGCAGCCGGGCTGCCCGGCTTAATCAAGGGCAGCCCTCGTGGGCGCATAAAGACCCGCCCTGCCGCGGGCATGCGGCCCAGCAGAGAACAATGGACGCGAGTGTCCGCGCAGAGGTCGCGCGCGTCGTCAGCGCGGTCACGAGCAGCGCGTCCGTCTCGCAGGCCGCGCAGGCGGTCGTCCAGCGGGCAGGGGGCGCACGACTCGCATACGTCGTGGAGCACCTGCTGTTCTGCAGCGTGGGCGAGACGCGCGCGGCGCTGCGGTGGACAGGGACGCCGTCTGCGATCGGAGAAGACCGCTGGTTGGGCGCGCTGGTGGGCGCGCTCCTTCGCAGCACGCACGAGGAGGCGGCGGCTCGGCAGGCGGCACAGCCGGAGGTGCTGCCCTTTTTGGCGCTCGCGAACCTCTGCGCGACGTCTCTCGCGACCCTCTGCGCGACGTCTCTCGCGACAGATTCGCTGGAAGACGCGCTGTCGGCGACACGGGCTGCGGTCGCGGACACGGTCGTACAGTGCATCGCGTGCGGGCGGCAGGGTTTCAGTCACGACGAGAACGACGACATAGATGCGCGCGAGCAGTTCTACGAGCTGTGGGGAGCCCTGCTCTAACACGGCTGTGTTGCGTTGCCAGATGTAGGTCAACGTGCGTTAATCAGGGGTGGGAGCGGAGTCGGGTGCGCGACGTGCCAGTCGTCGGCGCCTGCAGCTGCGACCCAAGACCACGGGAAACGCCTTCCGACGAGATAGAACAGCAGTTCCGCGTCCGGCGCCAACGCGCGCTGAAGCGCCGCTCGCATCTCGGCGGAAATGTCCCGATACACCGCGACGCGGCCGTTGTTTGATCGGTGCGCCCTCACCTGTTTATTTCGCGTGGCGCCGACGAAGGCTAGCACGGAGTCGGTGATGTCCTGCGAAGACGCGGACAGGGCTTCGGTTCGAACTATCAAGACTCGCGAGGGCGGTACCGCCTCCAGCAACACGCGCAGCAACGCGCCGAACTGCGACAGTTCCCATCGCACGCCCGATCTGCGCTGCAACAGCTCACGGACTCGCGTCTCGATGTTCGCGCAATTCCCTCCGCGGCGACAATCATCGTTGAGATGCGACACGATGCGATCGACCGGGTCGCGCACCAACATCACGAATTTCGCATCTGGATGCTTTGTCAGTATAGCTGTCAACTGTTGACGCGATCGATAACGGGGACACGCATCCAGCGCGATCCAGTGTTCCGAGTCGCATTCCGCGAACGCGCGGTCCCAGAGCCGCGCTGCCCCGGACTCCGCCCAGCATACCTCTTTCCCTGCGTCGACAAATTCCCCGGAAGGATCCCACGCGCTCCCGTCCTCCCCGTGCTTCAAATACGTAGCGAGTGTGGTGGACCCCGCTTTCCCGCCCCCCCAAAAGTAGACCGCCTGACACTGGTTCGCGCGTCTCTGCTCGCGCACTTTGTCGGATGATTGTTCAAGCCCCGCGCGCACGGAGTGGCGCGCCACCACAAGGACGACTGCGCAACACACCAGCAGCCGCAACCAGTAGTTGCGGATCTTGGCCTGAAAAGAGATTCGGCGGCGCATCGGCGCTCGTGTGCAGCGGCGGCCGGGTTTAACAATCTCGGCTGCACTCCTGAACTAGAAACAAATGGCGCTCTTCACCACCCGCGACCACCAGAAGTGGCGCCGGGTGTCCCGTGTCGCACTCGGCCCGCTCGTCGTGCGTGCCGGCGAGAGCTCTGTGCTGCTCGAGGCGTCCCTCGTGTGCTCCGCGGGCCGCGGGTTCTACCTCCCCGTCGCCGCTTCTGGCGCGTTCCTGCCGCCCAGCGAGCGCACTCTGGGGGTCGCAGAGGGGACGCAATTCACCGCGCACTTCCTCGCGCTCGGGCAGACGGGCCCGGACCCGCTCGCCACGAAGGTGATCGTGGGCATCAAGTGCAACCGGGGCACGGACGTCACGGAGCTCCGCGGCGGTGTGCGCGAAAATTCCGCGGAGCAGAACCGCGGAAAGTTCTACCGACCCGAACTCTGCGTCTCCACTGCTGCGAGCGGCCCGGGGCTGCTGCGCCCGGTGGTCGTCACGGACGTCTCTGTGGTGGACGGGGACACCGTCGAGCGCGACTTCTCCTATGTCCCGCTCGACGCAGCCTCGGCCCGCCGCGGGCGGCTCGACCCCGCGACCGGTGCCCGCCAGGGCGTGGTCGCCTTCATCGCCATCCCCCTGCGCGCGAAGGGCGGCCCCACCGAAGCAGCCGTGGTGCACCGGGCCGAAGTCCGGCGCCTGGAGGCTCGTGCCGAGCTCCTGGAGAGCCGCATCGAGCACGCCGCGAGCATACTCCGCCCCGCCGCGGCCGCGGCCGCGGCCGCGCCCTTCTACCGCTCGCTGGCGGCGCCGCGGCTGCCGGCCCCCGCGCAGAAGCCCAAGCCGCAGTCGCTGTCTGCGGGGGTGGTGGTCCCTGGGCAGCAGCGGGAGACCCGCTCCACCACCCCACTCGACGACACGCCCTGTGACGCGGTGCAGGTGATCGCCGTGCTGCGGACGCTGCTGGTGCGCGCGGGGGACATGGTCCCGTGCGGCGAGGAGGGGGGGGCGGCGGGGGCGCTGGGCATTTAGACACCTAGCTACAGCTAGCTAAGGTAAAAAGCGCCTAGGCGAAGAGCCCCAGGGCCGAGTCGCGCGCCCGCAGGATGCGACGGCGGTGCTGCGCGATCCGGACGCCAACCTCGTCGCGCAGCCGCTGGTCGTCAAGGTCCTCCAGATCTTCCATCGTCTCGAAGCCCGCCGCCGCAAACTTCTCGGCGTGCGTCCCTGCACGGGCTTCGACGAGGAGTGCGAGCACATCGGCGTCGACCCCCAGCATTGCAGGGGATCGCCATCGGAGTCATGCACAGCAGATATTCCACCGCACTCGTCGCAACATGCCGCCGACGCTGTCGCAGCTGGCCTTCGCAGCGGTGGTGCGGGCGGAGGGGCGGGCGGACACTGCGTGGCTGGACCCCGACACGCGCGGTCTGCGCGCCCAGGAGCTCTTCGACGGCGACGCCCGGTGGCGGGAGCGCGGGCTTCGCGTGTGCAAGGTGCTGCGGCACCTCGGCGTCCCGCCGGGCGGCGACGGCCGACTCGCACTGCTGCTCGACCTGCTGGCGGGGGCGGGCGTGGAGTACCAGGCGCAGTACTTCCCGGGAATGGCAGCGGTGGCGATCCGCTGCGCAGCTGCGGGCCGCGACCACTGGGGCGCTCCCTTCGGCGCGATGTGTGCAGCGCCGCTGCGCCGAGCGTGCCGGGAGCTGTGCGGGCAGGCTAAAGAAGCTTAATCAATGCAGCTACTCCCCCTCCGCCTCCAGCAGCGACATCGTGGCCGGCGTGACGCCGTCGACCCCGTACAGCCGCTCCGCGAGCGGCCTGACGCGGCGCAGCTCGGCGCCGGCGCGCGCGTGGCTCCCCGCGCACATCAGCTCGTAAGCCAGGCACGTGGCTGCCTCGAATGCCTCCAGCCCGCCGAACGCGCGGGCCGCGGCGACCGCGGCCCTGCGGTGGGCGAGCGCGGACTTGCTGCCGCGTGGGCGCGTCCTGGCAAGGGCGGTGTGCACGCCCGCCAGCGCCTCCGCCCGTTGCTCGATGTCCATGTTGGAGCGCGGCACGAGCCGCACGGCGTCTCGGAGCAGCGCCGCCGACTTCTCGCAGAGTCCCCGCAGACGCGCCGCGCGGTACGCGGAGTGCGCGCGCCAGGGGCCGCCGAGCGCCCCCTCTCCGATCATCTGCAGCGCCCTGCGTGCCTGCTGCCGCAGCCCGCACTGCAGCAGCGCGCGGGCCACGTCGAGGCAGGACTCCGGAGGCGCCGCGGGAAGGAGGCGGTACGATTCCAGCGCCTGGGAGGCGTCCTGCGCACATTCCAGAGCTTTGCTGCTGCGCCCGGCACGGAAGTGCATGTCGGACAGCTGCGCGGCTGCCGTGAGCTCGACTATCTCCATGCGTCCGAGGGCAGTGGGCGTGCGGTACAGCTCCGTCAAGCCGTCCCACCGCACCGCCGCCTGCGACGCGTGCACCCCCAACCCGCAGCGGAAGCACGCCGCCGCCTCTGCCTCGGCGGCTTCGAGGCTGGGGTGGTCTCGCAGGAAGCGCGCGCGCACGAGCAACGCGTGCGCAAGCGCGATGTGGCGCTCCACGGACACGGCGTCGGAGCGCGCCGCGCGCTGCGACGCGCGCACCGCCGCTCGGCGCACCGCGACGGCCTTCTGCAGCGCCCGCAGAGCGCGTGCCGCAGACATCTCGAACCGACGGGGCAGCTCGGCGGCGACGTGCAGAAACACCGCGACCCACGGCGGCTCGCGGCGCGGGGCGCGGGGCACCCCGAACGCGCGCCCCCAGCTCGCGTGGGCCAGCCGGGCCGCGGCGGCCCACCCGCGCTCCGAAGCGACCACTTGTGCGGCGTCTTGCAGCGGCAGCGCGAGCAGAACGAGGCACAGCACCTCGTCGGGGAGCCGCGCCGTCGGCCGCACCCTCTTCGCCGCGCGTTTCGCGCGTTTCGCCGCGCGTTCCACGCGTTTCGACGCGCGTTTCATGTCTGGTTTTCTGGGCTGCATGTGGCCCACAAATGCCCGACGCCGAGGCGGCGACACGCGCGGCACTGCTGTGGGCTGCGCTGGCAGCGCTGCTCAGCTGTGCCCTAATGATGTGGTGGGGGGCGGGCGCGGTGCCCCCCCCCTCCGCCGACGCCCCGCTCCGGAGGGCGCTGCGCACCGCGGGGGCGACCTGCATCGCGCTGCCGCTGTCCTGGGCAGCACCACGCGACGCGTCGGCGGCCGTGTTCAACGCGGTCGTCGCCGCTGCGTGGATCCTCTCGGGGGCCATGTGCCTGTTGACCACCGCGCCGGCGCAGCGCTCCGTCGCAGAGGACGCCCGCTGCGCGTTCTGCGTGGCAGTCGCGTGCCTCGCCACCCTCGCCGCCCGCCTCCTCGACACGCCGGACCCCCCGGACCCCCCGGCGCTCGCAGCCTGCTCCGTGGCCGCCTGGGCCTGCTGGGCGTGCCTCACTCTGCACGCCACCCGCCGCGGCAACTCCCAGTTCGCGGCCCCCCTCTCGCTCGTCACCTCGGCGATGTCCTTCTTCGCCTTCCTGATGGCGACCGCGCTGCCGCGGCTGCTCTGCGCCGCCGCCGCGAGTCTGGTCGTGCTCTGGGGCGCACCCCGCGGGGGGCCGCCGGGGTTCGCGCCCGCCCCCAAGACCCCGGCGCAGCTGACCGCCACGGCCGTCTCCGCGCCGAACGACAGAGAGTGCCCGGTGTGCCTCCAGCCCAACGCGGACGCGCAGACGCCCTGCGGGCACGTGGGCCACCGGGGCTGCCTCGCCCGCTGGGCCGCCGTCAACCCGTCCTGCCCCGTCTGCAGGGCCTGCATAGCCACCGCCGAGCCGTAAGCTCCTACTGGGCGGTGGTGCGCTGGAGAAACCGCCGGGCGTCGCCCCCGTGTAGCTTGTGGATGTGCTCGAAGTCTATAGCTTGCAAAATGTGTAAAAGCTCGCGGAGGGCGTCCGCGCAGTGTTCCTCGCCATCGAGCTCGGTCGCGACAGCCCGACGGCGTGCGCGCCACCTACTGGGCTCGTCGAGACTGGAAAGCCTCCACGCTAGTTCATCCCTGTAGATGTCGCTGCCGCGCCGCCCGGTGCGGGCGACATCCAGGAAAGGCCCTTTGCACAGACGCCACTCCTCCGCCAGCTCGCGCCTCAGCGCCCTTGCCGCAGACCGCGTGAGGGCGGTTATCCGCGCCTCGACGACCGCTCTGCAGTCGTCGAGGGCTGCCTCGAGGTAGTCGAGCATCTCTTCCACCCGCGCGCGCGTGTCCGCCGCAATCCCTGCGGCGTGGGCGGACGACGCACCGAGGTCGTCGAGTGCTGCGCCGTAGGTCGGCAGAGTGTTTGCGATGCTCAGAGGGGAAGTGTGCTTTGTCGCAAAGGCAACCAGCCCGTTGGCGACCACCGCAGCATGCATATCGCGCACCCGCTCCAGCTCGGCGAGGAGGAGCCGGGGGCGCATCCGCGCCGCTCTATGGTGTCCGCATTCCGCGCAGGTGGTGAACACCGCGTGGGCGTGTTTGCACGTCGGACATTCGGCCGCCGACGTGCCCCCTGCCGGCGCTGCGCGGGTCATTGGGTCCAGATCCCGAGGGTTCATTTGACAGGGGGGGGCGGGGCCTTAAACTTCACTCTTACTTTCCCGCACCCGCACGGGCGGCACAGCTCCCACTGCAGGAAGTCACGGCCCCGCGGGCTCGCAGGACGTGGTGGGGGGGCAAGGAGACTGGCGGCAATCGGGGCACTCTCGTCCTCCCACGCTTCCGCGATCATGGCTTCCATTGTGGTCACGGCGCCGCCGTCTTGATCGAGTCGCTGTCGAAGGCCGGCCAATACTCGAGTGTGCACACAGTTGACAGGGGCCCCGTTGAAACGCCGATCGGGAGTCGGACGCCTTCGACCGACGACGTCGCCCCCGCCGCACGCTCGAGCGTTTGGCCGCCCTGCGTTATTGCGAAATTGAGGCGCAGTCCCTGCACGTCCTGGATGGTGTACGTCAACGGCCCCGTGCCTGCGTACACAACCATGTCCCGCAGTGCGTACGGCAGCGCGGGGACGCGCGTGACGGAGACCCCGCCTGCGCACTGGGGGGCG
>Ga0114997_10002469_pt1 | contig 14895 bp, 11 predicted proteins | sample ArcticOcean_MG_C_2_FD_87045 | JGI IMG/M metagenome (GOLD analysis project Ga0114997, IMG submission 87045) | Marine microbial communities from western Arctic Ocean - ArcticOcean_MG_CB4_136 | ecosystem: Environmental > Aquatic > Marine > Oceanic | place: Arctic Ocean: Canada Basin | collected... | reverse complement strand
GCGGACTGCAAAGTTTTTATAGTCGATTACAAATCACAAGCAGATATATGTATCGAACGTAAGAACTTTCCTAAATAAGAGTGAATTAAACTAATATGCTGATCGGAGGCAATAGTGACCCTGAATGTGTGTCGGCCATACTTGTGATAGGTTTGGCTGATTTACCTTGATGGTAGGGCAATGAACTACCTATTGCGTTGACAGTTGCGCCCCTTACACCATCTGTTAATTGATCACCCATTACTTTTGAATATCTGTCAAAATTTGAACACGATTTCCATAATGAATATGATGCAAGAGCAATTAATAAGAACGGAAATAATATACCTATAGTCATTAATTAATTCCGAAATCATAAAATAATTTTTTAATATCTTTCAAGATATCCTCCCCCAAATTCCCCGATTCTCCTTTCTCTTGAAAACATGAATTAATTACATCTTTCTTATTCTTATAAGATGTGTGGAATTCCTCCGTTGATTTTAATGGGTTGTTCTTCAATTCAAGCATCTCTTCTAGCGACAATCTACTTTCTAAATCTGAAATGATAGGCTGAACAAAACACTCGCATTTAACTTGATCAATATTATCGCCTTCACAGTAAAGCTCAGTTATGCTTTTAATTAAATCTCCGGGCCCATAATACTGATATGCAAAATATACTCCAATTAGAAGAATCAAAATTGGCAACACAATTTTAAAAATAAATTTGGTGATTAATTTAAATACAATCCAGGCTGCTGCAATAGAAATGATGATAATGATGATTTGAGTTAAATCCATAGTTTATTTGTTTTTAATAAAAAATATAATCCATAAATAATTGATCCTGGAAGTACTAAATAGAATAGCCTATAGTCCTATAGGATAAATACACGGCATCTAATACGCTAATGTTTTTTAACCTCTTTTATAAATACCTTTTCACCTACTATGATCTTCTTTTTCATTCACAAAAATAATTATTGTAAATGTAACGACAAACTAGTTAAATTAAATAACTAGAGAATATTGTGAATTCCATCTTCACAACTGTATTAATTTTTGACCGTTTTTTTCGAAGCCGAACATTTGTGTTTATCAAAAATACGAAGTGTCGGAAAAGTTTTAGAGCATTTATCACAAGGATAATTGGTTGGCTTTTTTGGAATTGCTCTAGTAGATTTACAATTGTGTGAATCTAAAATCCGACTCGTTGGAAAAACCTTATCACATTTAGAGCATTTATGAACTTGAGAGGGTTTCCCTGATGGTTTTGATTTACTACCCCCAGCCTTCGGTGAACATTTATGATTATCTAAAATACGACTCGTAGGGAAGGTCTTCTTGCATTTAGAGCATGAATGGACTTGAGAGGGTTTCACGACAGGTTTAGGCCCTCCAGACTTCGATGAACATTTGTGTTTATCAAAAATACGAAGTGTCGGAAAAGTTTTAGAGCATTTATCACAAGGATAATTGATTGGTTTTGGAATTGGTCTAGTAGATTTACAATTGTGTGAATCTAAAATCCGACTCGTTGGAAAAACCTTATCGCATTTAGAGCATTTATGAACTAAACGGGGGTTGTTCGCGGGTGTAATTGGCGTAAGTATGGTAGGCTTAGTTTTGGTAGGCTCAGGTTTGGTAGGCTCAGGTTTGGTAGGCTCAGGTTTGGTAGGCTCAGGTTTGGTAGGCTCAGGTTTGGTAGGCTCAGGTTTGGTAGGCTCAGGGGTAGAAGGCCGTGGTACAAAATCTCCAATATTAATTACCTTTTCATTTTTAATAAAGAGTTCTATAACATCCACAAATTCATCGTTTGAATGATAAATATTGTTGTACGTTGACTTTAAGTTATTGATAAAGTTTTCAGAAGTTACTGAATTTTTAATTACTAAGGCTAAGTCAGTATTCCCGATCTTAGATCGTTTAACAACTGTCTTCACTAAATCGAAATCCTTTGTGAAATTAGATAAATAAGATGCCTTATCATTTATTGATCTCATTTTTATCTTAACTTTCTTGGACTTCCCATCAGTTAAAATAACTTCAACTCTAAATTCAGCTTTGGTTGTATTCGCATATTTTTGAGCTAGAGGAATAAGGTGAGGCAACTCAGTTTCTTCAGTTGTAAGTGAATCAGTTGCATCAGCAGCTTGCTTGAACATTTCTTTTGCTATGATCTTAACTTTAGGATCACTCGCTAAGCCAAAGCCTTCCACATGTAAGTTAGGAGATTTTTTATTTAATGAATCAAAAAAATCAATTTGCAAATTATTTTCAATTGCATCTATAACAACATAGCCGTTAAAAGACCCCATATTACTATTGTTATCCTTAAAGGCACCAATCTTGCGATTATCATCTAAGTAGTTCAGTATTAGGTAGCTATAATATAAGCACTTACACTTATTATATCCAAAATCTTTAAATACATTTACTAAAAAATTAATTTCAACATCAGAAATATCACTAGAAAAAACAAGATTTAAATTTAAATCATCTCTAATATCTGATAAATTATCACTAATTAGCAGAGCCTTAAATAACTCTTTAATGATTTTCTCTATCGTATAAATGAGCAAAAAACTAATCTTTTTATCTTCTCCATCTAAAAAAGGAAAAGTAGATTCTGTATCCTTTATAAGATCAAAATAATTAGAGAATGAATTCGTAAAATGATTTTGAAATTTTAATTTTGCTGAGGCACCTATATCAAAATTATTACCGTCCGAAAAAACATAAAGCGGAATGTTTTCAGACTTTTGATATATAAAAGGTTTGTAATCATTGTTATTTTGACTATAAAAAACCTGAAGATTAGATCTGCTAATATTTACAACTATCTCGCAACTCATTGACTAACAGTAAGAATTAAATAAAATAAAAAAAAACGTTGATTTAATTACTTGACATTTTCTTTAAAATAACATTTTCAAAAAACTGCATTCCCTCTAAAATAATAATTGGGGCCACGAAATCAAATACTCCATCTTTTTTTTCAGTGCGCAATGCCTCCTTAAACTCAGGAAGCAAACGAATATAATCTGCAATATTTATATTTTTAAAACCATTCATAAAATCTTGCTGAGTAGCTTTTAAATCAAAAAATTGTGTAGCAACTTGAAAATACAAATGAGCAAACTTCATAAATTGAGGGCAAGGCTTGTTAGGATCTTTAGGAATAAAAGCAAAGGAATTACCAATTTCTGACATCAACTCAGTGGTTATGGAGTCATCATAAGACAATTTCCTTTCTTTTCCACCAGAGAAAAGAACAAACCCATCCTCACCTATAACTTCCAGAGGTTTTTGATCTGTTTTAGGTATATATAACTTTGTAGTATCATATGCTAATCCTTTTGCTACCTCATATTTCACATCCGATGAATTATCTCTAGGCATAAAAACAGGTTGACTACCTAAATGTTTTTTAGCCTCTTCCATACCACCAAAACCATTAATAAACATATCCATGTAATACTTCTGATCATAAGAAGGGTTTATAGCCTTTAACCAATCCATTATTCGAGAACCTTTACCCGTAAATTGGATTTGAATTAAAGGACCATGGTAATTTGGTTCGCCCAATTCATGACCCCTGCACCACTGTGCAGTTTTATTATCAGATTTATCTATCTCCATTTTAACCTTTCTGGCAATTTGTCCAGCATAAAAAACTATTAAACCGGTTACATAAGTATTGACTGATACCATTTCCTTGCAATGAACTCCTAAGGCTCTATAAAAATCATCAAATTCAGTATCATCTAACCTATCTACTAATTGTTCAAAATAGTATGGAGCAGTATTTTTATTAAATTTATTATCTCCTCCATTATTAATTCCTTCAACTTTAATGCCTTTTTTATCCAGTTGCTCTACTAAAACTTGTCTAAAATTAGGAGAATACTTTGTGGCTTGTGCAATACGTCTTGCTGCAAAACGGATTGAACTTTGCTTGACCATTGATAAAGCTGCATTCTTATTTTCGTCAATCATTTGACCTAAAACCAGAATATCTGTAGTGCTACCTCCTATATCAAAACAAAGAGTTAAAGTATTATGAGTAGTTGCATTAATTTTTCCTGACTCCGCTAAATAATTTGCAACTGCACAAGATTCTGTCATTGCTTTATTCTCTTCAATTTTTTGAAAATCAAAAGAAATTGCACTATCATCTAATGAAATCTCTTTAGGTTTTTGAGCTTTTGGTTTTTCGTCTCCCCAAACGCCAGATTGCTGATTTGATTTTTGAGGTTCATTAGTAGTTCCCCATCCCGAATCTGCTTCTGGAGCAGTAGTTCTCCAGCTATCATTAGACTTATCATCAATAACAATGTCATCCCGAGAAGGACTAGAATCTCCAGTCCAAGCATGAGCTCCAGCAGCTGCATCAATACCAGAGTAATCCCCTGAACCAATCATTACATCTAAAGGATACTGGTCTCCTAAAGGATTTACATTTGTAAGGTCCTGCCATATATCATTGTATACGTTAATAAGATTATTCCCCATTGCTGAAGGATAAGCCCATTTTAATGTAGAAGGATAAAGATTATTACTAAATAAGTCAGAGTATACTTGAAGCAATAAACTTTTTAGATAAGCCGTTCTATAAGCCGTATTCATTTTCTCTGAAGATTCATCTAAACTCCACTTCATATTATGAATTAATGTAGCCTGACCTATATGTCTAAACTTCAAAAGATAAGAATTTGCAGTACTATCTTCAATTGGAAGGTTCTTTTCAAAACAAGGAAATCCACCTTTTACTTCTTCCTTTGCTAAAGAAATTAAATGTCCATGACCCTTATCATCTTTCATCCTATTCTTATTATGTAAGGTAAGAACTGATTTAATTGCATTACTTTGAATTTCATCAGTTTGGAAGAAGAAAACTTCATCCTCTCCTGCAGCATAAACTTTATTGTCTTTAGCATCCCCTTTAGGAGCAAGAAGTGAAACCCTACGATTCCTAAATGTAAAACCTTCAGCATCTCCAGCACCAACTCTGTAAGCAATAGCACTGTTAGTACTACCAAAATCTACTCCTAAATGAGCTTCTCTTAAACCCTCCAATTCATCTAATTTCCTGATTGGAGATTTTGGGTCATTTCCATATTCAATTACTGCATAACCTACTACATTATTTTCAAGACATAATTGAAAACCCTTAAATGGATTCTTACTTTCATAGATTTCATATTCATAATTGGTTCCACTTACCTTCTTCCTATTAAACTCAATTTTTAATTTTGCTTTATTAACATCTGTCTCATGGCCATTGACAGCTAAAAAATCAGGCATTTCTGAGTCTGATGAACTCATTATCATTTGTTGTTCATCCAGATCTTTATTATCGAAACAAAAAGGAATAGCTTTCCAAGTAGCGCTATTATGTGGCATCTCCGAAAACAAGAAATACTTATTCCATTTTGAACTAATAAAGTTTGGCCATATCAACAAATCTTTACCAGAAACATCATCATTAGTTGTTTTATATTGTTCCTTATATTCACCTATGGTCTTTGTTTGAGAAATTAATTTAATTACCACACTTAAATCTCCAGCTGTATTATAAGTAGCTTTAATTTTAGACTTCACAGAAGAATTGTCATTAAAACCAAGAATAGAACCTAAGTTTTTACCAAAGACCTTAATTCCTTTGGGTGAAAGTGGTAACATAAAATGACGAACTTCATTGGGTTCTCCCTCAACATCCGCTTTTAACAATAATAAAGGCTTGTCCTTTAAAAAATCCTTATCCCCATCATCATCAACACATGCAATTTTAGTAGTATTAGGTAATAAAAGTTCTTCTGGGCTAAAAGTAATTCCACCGTCTTCTTCTCCATCATATATTAGACCATCTAGAGCAGAAATACTTGTTGAATAGTTAGCAAAAATACTGTAAGGTGTTTGGAAATTATTTATCTGTGGAACTTCAAGACTATCATACTCTGGAATATCTCTTTCGTGTCTATAGGCATCCATTTCACTTTTCCAATCTTGTAAATTAGAGAAAACATCTGCATGATATTTAGCATCGATTATTTTTGTTGATTTAAAAAATGCTGTAAAATCATTCATCTTATCTATCATGTGTGACACATAACTATACAACGTTTTCAAACTCTGAGGGTCAAAGTTTTTTGATTTAAGAGGGTCAGTAAATACCCCAACACTTTCATCTTCAGATTTTACATCATTAATATAAACGGCATCTTCTCCAGACATATTATAATTAGTAGACGTAAAAAACAAACTATCTGGTGAAGTTCCTCCAATAACCATATTAGTTCCATCTGATTTTTTATATATGATTACATCTATAAAAGGACTAGGTTTATCGTCATTGGGATTTGACCAAATTTCAGCTCTATCAAACAGCATAGACCCAAAAGAACCTTTAGGCTCATATAACTTTTCTGAGGAAATACTAATCATAGTCTCACCTTCAGAGTATGATAAATTAATACGTTTAGCCTCAATCTTATCTGGATTTAATGCAATAGCTGTCACCAAACCTCTCCATTCACTAATTAAACTTTGATAAAAAGCCAAAAGCCCCGTATTACCGCTTTTATCTGTACAATTTCGAAATGCTAGGTCAAACATGTTTGATCTAGCAAATACAGTAGGCATTCCAGAAATAACAGACCCTAACTTAGAAATATCATCTGATTCAGCATCTCCAAAAGATTGAGTTTGTATGCCTTTAGCAAATGTAGAAGGATTAATGATTTTCTCCCAAGTATATTCTTTTGCAGGAGGCGGTGTATTCGAATTAATTACAAGCGAGGTTAATGACATATCAAAAAATATAGAAGTTGAATTAAATTTGAGTTTTAGGCGATAACTTTATCGCATTGTATAAGTGCGCAATAAACTTTTCAGATGATGTACTTACATTTTGCGACGGTTCAGGGTTAGTCTCTTCATCTTTAAGTAGCTTAATAAAAGGACTAAAAGTATCACTCGATAATATAGAACTTGTTGGCCAATCGTATTCAAATTTTGAAGGAAATAAATTACCAGGTTCTAATTTTCTCAGCTCTTTTATATTACGCGTAAAAGCACCATCATCCATTATTAGATTTCCACTAACAGTACTCTTAATTTGATACAACCAACCAGGTAGAAATTTTTCACTTTCAATAGTATAACCAAAAGATTTAAAATAACCGTTTAACTTTTGAGTGAATTGTGAATCTAATCCAGTATATGATTGTGTCGCCTCTGAGATTCTACCTAAAAGTCCTTTAACACCATCATCTCCATCAGCACCTTTGTTTTTACTTAACACCAAATGCATTAGTGCGATAAACCCACCAAATTTCCTAGCAAAAAACAATCCGTTCTCTTTGCCTATAAAGTCATTAAAAGAAAAATCTAACTGACCATCATTCTCATGAACTGATTTATACAAATAACTAGCTTCCTTTACATCGAGTTCAGAGTCAGAATTAAAGAAATCCCAAGCAGCGCAAGCACATAAAAATTCTGTAATATGACATGGATTTTTTTGAGTCGGACCACCAGTATCAGTTTTAGTATCTTTTTTATCTTTAGAAAAATCAACCACCTTAATTGGCCAGCCTATATGATACATTTTTTTATAAGTCCTTTTTACTGTTGGATCAGATTCATAAAACTGTAATGCAGCCTGACTATTAAGAGTGAAAAAGGAACTGTCAGCTATAACACCATCTTTTTTTTCTTTTTTTTGAGATTCATCAGGTTTTTTGAACTCAAAATATTCTGTTAACAATGTAGCTCCAAATTTAGCCTCAGGATGAAGTTCAAAAGAAGAGTCATATATTTTTAATGCATCATTTAATGCCTTAGGAAGAACTGGGATAGAGGAAGCTCCAGTACCTCCAAAAATAGAGCCTAAAACAAATATTTTTGCATGTGCTCCTGCCTTATGAATATTCAATAAAAATTTACCAAATTTATTTTCCATATCATTAAGATTCTCACCTTTCGAGAGTTTCTTCGCAACTTCTATAAAAGAATGGTACATTAGGTATGAACCCATGTGTGTTTGAGCCCTATAACCATGTTCAAGATTGAATCCCTGAACAGCTTCGCCTAAAAAAAGATCTGCCAATAGCTTGTTGTCAGATAATGTTCCTTCAGATTTAAGATTAGTAAGTTCTTCAAAACTTCTCTTACCTTTTGGACTGTAATTAGAAACAAATTCAGTCTTATTAAGCTTAGCACTAAAGAAAGAATTATTATTTGCATTGCCATCAGAGCCATCTGGATTTCTTTTTATATCGTTATAAGTGTCAATAAGCGTTTCCGTTCTTTGCTTATTTCCATTTGTAAAATCTGTATCTAGAGTAAGAATATCAATCTCTTTAGAATCGAACATTCCCATTGCACACATGTGGGTAAAAGCTTCCAGGCATCTCATGCCTGTCCCCCCTATCCCTATCACAAAATATTTATCTGTACTTGCCATAATCGCTTAGTTATTTTTGTTAGTCTTTTGAAGGAAACCAATTCCCCAACTTACCTCTTTTCATCAATTTTGATAAAACAAAACCTATAACAATATATAAAACCAAAACTATGGCCGTTGATATAGGTACATGAATAGCATACTTATCCATTGCTGGCCCCTTTTTAACCATAGGTATTACCATTAAGAAATGATATAAATAGAAAGAAATCGGGCCTAAAATTGCAAATATCCAAAACCACACTTTTCTTTTACCTGGATCTTTGGGATTGGTTCCTCCTTCGTAAGCAATCATCTTGGAGATGAGAGCCGCTAGCAATAAAAATACTCCTAGAAAAATAAACGCAAAAATATAAGTTGTTGTAATCAACGCAGGAACTTCTTTAAGTCCAACACCCTTAGCAGATGCTACAGCAGATAATAGACTAAAGGCAGTTAATAGTAATAGGGACTTTTTCATTTTCTATTTTAAATTATTGATTAAATGGAGCTAACTTAACATAGTAACTGTAAACCACTCCGTGAGGTTTAACATCTTCTTTCTTCATGATATTTTTTAAAGATCTGTAAAGGGCGTCATCTACTTCTCCATCATCTATTCTTTTCCAAGTTAATGCTTCCTTGTCAAGTGGTGTAGGTTCAACATTCTCAAGGACTATATCAATTCTAAATAAATTCTCTCTACTGGTATTTACAAACGAATTATTCTCATCTAATTTGTCTGATAATTTCAATATGATTTCGTATTCTCCCTCTGTATTTATCTCACTAACCTTTCCGGCACTCTGATCTAAGTCTATAAAATCCATAACACCTTTATCTGATGTTTTAAAATCAGTCATGTTAAACTTAAATATATCTTTTAAAATTGGCAAAAAACGGTCTGCAATACCGTCAACTGTCACCTTTGAGGTGTCATATGGCTCCTCACTATCTACTGTGGGCATACCATTAAACACAAGATAATTGTCGTTATTTAAACTGTCTTTGCCATCAAGCGATTTTTCTAATACAGGCAGATTTTCTAACGCCAATATATTCCTTTTGTAGTTTTTAAAATCGTCATATACATCGTGTATTACTATTTTAAGATCTTTAACTTCATAATTGGGAAGTGTCGAGAAACTAAAATATAACTTTTCAAATATTGGAAAATTTTCAGGCTTACCCGTATTTTCATTTCCTACATCTCTCAAATAATAAACCAAACCATCCGTCCCGCAGTGAAAATCTGCAGGGGTCATATCGATAAATTCCATAGCAGAACTTTCTGAACGATAATATTCCGCAGGATCTCCAAAATACTCTAAATATTTAGAAGCACCCGGTGATTGTGCGTTGGGATACTCTCTGGTGTATAGATTATCCGTATTTGTAGAAAAGGCTAATTTCTTATACTCTAAACCTTCTTCTTTTAAGTCCGAAATGTAACTATCTAATATCTCTGTATGATTATTAGGGATGAAAAACATCACATACATGTGCTTATTAAAAGTCCCCCCCTTGTTTTGTTCTACAAAATCTGTATAAATAACAACCAACTCATGGCCTTTGTTCATCCATTTTTCAAAAGCTTGGCTAGCCCAGGTGCTCTCTGAAACCTTTTCGGTTTCTTTATTGTACAATTCACCATCGGTAACCAACACTCCTACATTGTCACTTTCTACGATAGCATTAATAGCTCTATCAATAGGAGCTCCCATTTTTAAAACGCCATTTTCATCTTCAAAGCCATCTCCAGTGAAATAAGCACTAGGATCATTGCCTTTGTAAGTGATTATTGAATCATCACTTAATTCAAAATAATCATATTGATCTACAGCTGCCACTTTAAAAAGCATTTTATATATTTCTTCATTGTTTTTATCACTTAATGAATACTTTGTTATTCCATCACTGAAATCCACATAAATAGCAGGATTATCCTTAGGCTCGTCCACAGAACTAACCGGGAAATGTTTTTGGTGATATGCTTCTATCCTATCGACTTCAACCTCCTCATCAGAAGAATAATCTGGATAGTCCGTACCACTAGTACCACAACTTGAACAGGTCAAGAGACAAGCAACTATTACAATTGTTATCAATAACAAGGGAACTAAACTTTTCATATTCATGATTCAGATCTAAGTTGATTCGGTGTAAAATTCGTCCGGCAATAATTTTTAACTCGCGCTAAGGTAATAAATACAAGGCATTTAAAAACATCTACTATGTTTACTCAGAAAAATAGTCCGAAAGACTGCGTCATTCAAGTATTTATTGATTGATAAGGCCATCAAAACAAAATTCTGTGGGGGATTTTAAGAAGATGATAGTTAAAGCAAACATGAGAAAGAAACCCTAGAATCCTCAGAAATCATATGTAAAAAAATAAATAACCAATGATTTAACGCACATGCGTTTTCATAGCCAGAAAAACTGGAGTAAGTATTTTAAGACTCTAAACTTAATATTGTTCTTGTATTTGGGCTTTTCTCTTCGTTATTCATCTTGTTAAATTCGAAAACCAACTTGTTAAATTCTACTTTCAGGTTATTAAGTCTGTTTACGATGATATTCTGATCAGCTATTTCATTATTGTAAATGTCAATCAATAAGTTTCTTTCGTCATGTATTGCTATACACTTATTACTAATTGCTTCAGATGCCGGTTCAGAGCAGTTCATTGAAATGGTTATTGTTTCCAGGGAGTCAATTGCAACCATCTTAGTTTCTGATTCACTGACGAGTAAATTAAGGTTCAGTTTTGCAGAATCCATTTCTGTATTTGAAACATTCATTTTTTCAAGTAAATTTTTACCCTTAATGTTGTTTTGTAAATACATGTCTCCATGTATTGCCGCAATTTCTTTATAGCATAGTTCTATATCTAAAAACTGCTCGTAATAACCTTCGTCATTTTCTGTTCCATAAATAATTATAGGCTCTTCTATAGATTCTTTTCCATCACTAGAAGTCCCCTTTTTACCAATTGGCCAAGTAGTGGTAGATTCTATAAAAACGTATCCATTTTTATAATATCCGGAGTCAGCTACTTTTAAGCCAACGGCCATATGTTGTTCTCTTTCATAAAGAAACAAGCAGGCGTTGTAACCTTCTAAATTTAACAGCTTACAAAGTAGTATAGATTTTTCATCGCAATCACCTTTGTTAAAAGCAAGTGTTTCATAAGGATAATTAACATCCGCAGCATATTCATCATAAGGAATCGATTGAACAAAGCCAACTATCATTTGAATGATGTCATAATCGGTTCCAATGGTACGAGACCTTAGGGTTTCTAGAACACCCTGAAGAAGGTAAAGGTCCTGATCGTCATTTAGGAAAGCATTATAATGATCCGAAAGGCTTGGTGGAGTTTGTCCTTCATAGTAGGAGAGGTTTCTCACAGCAGTCTTATAACTATCAATTATGTCACTATCAAATGAAATTTCAACATTGTAGCTGTGTTTGTAAATCTCAAACTCAAAAAACGTCTCCAGGTCACCATAATCGCCTTCAAAATCGAGAGACTCCTTTTCTTCAGTCAAATCTATGTTACAAGTAATGTCATAATCTGAAGGGCCGCTGCAGCTAGAATAAATAACAATCGTGAAAGCTAATACAAACATGAGAGCTAAAAAAAAGTTTGTTTTCATGATAATTTGTATCTAAAATCCTAAAATATCAAGTATACTGCCCGCAGGATCTTTCTTCACCCGCATTTTCTTAAACCTATAATTGTAGGAAGAGATTTGTTTCTTTTCTAATTCTGTCAGTTCATTTTCATAATCCATGTACTCAATGACAGAAAAATTGTTGAATTCAACTTCTATGTACTCCCAATCTTCAACAGAATAAGTCTCATAGGATAATTCAGTTTCGTTAATAAACGTCCCAAAGTCATCAATGTAATCTCCTTTGGGGTCGAAAGAACATGAGTTCAGGACAACAATCGTAAAACAAGTAACAATGAACTGCTTGAAAATTTTCATGAGAGGTTGTATTTTAATATGAAAAATAATAAAATCTATAAGATATATAAAAACTAATCCCAGATAAAATGAAAATAATCAATGAAATCCAATTGAATCTTTTTTTGATGCCTTTGTTATAACGTTTATCTCTTACCTGTAATCTAGAAAACGCTTTAATAAAAGCATATATCCCAATGACTAAAAAAACGATCGCAATAATTTGAAGTTTGCCCATTATTAATTATTTATCCTTAGAACTAAAAAGATTTATGGCTAATTTAAATGATAAATCTTAACAACACTGAACGTCTACTATTTTAATGTTAGTTTCAACCAACGAATTCATTGGACATCAAATTGACTCGTCGAAAACCAATACAATTTTATTCAGAATAAATGTGATGTTTTGTGTCTTTAAAAAAACCCAAGCGACACTAACTTAATCTACCCATAAAAAAGCATGTTACTTCAATTTATATACAAAAACCCAAACATCCTTAAATAAAACAAGACTTTTAGTAACCTTATCATTATATTCGTCAAAACTTATTTAAAATCAGATGGGAATCAACTTAGAAAAAAACACATCAATAAATCTCACAAAAGCTGAACCAGGCTTGACAAGTTTACATATTGGACTTGGTTGGGACGCTGAGGACTCAACAGGGAATGCTATTGACTGTGATGTTTCAGTATTTATGCTTAATCAAAACCAGAAAATTCCAGGTGATGGTTTTTTTGTTTTTTACAACAACTTAACTAGCTCTGACGGGTCCACCATACATCAAGGTGACAATAGAGATGGTGAAGGTGATGGCGATGATGAAGAAATCAAAATCAATCTAAGTAAAGTTGATTCCAGCATAATTGAACTCGTATTTGTAGTAACCATTCACGATGCTGGTAAAAATGGACAAGATTTCTCCATGGTAAACAATCCATTTATTAGAATCCTAAATGATTCCAATAACGAAGAACTATGTCGCTATAGTTTAGATTCATCTTTTGCAGGATGCGACAGTGTTGTTATCGGCAATGTATACAGATCTGGAAATGATTGGGAATTCGGCGCACTAGAAAATGCTTATTCTGGTGGCTTAGCAGGTTTATTAGAAGTCTATAATTAAGAAGAAATTAAGAAGAAAAGTTATAAATAATCAATAATTAAGAAAATATGGGATTTGATTTAAACAAAGGAGAAGTAATCGATGCAGGTTCAAGTTTTGATTTGAATAAAGGCAGTGCTGGAACTCAATTAAAAATTGCTGGTGTCGGTCTTGGGTGGAATGCGAATGATGATGAAAACGGTCCTGTTTTTGATTTAGACGTTTCTGCTTTTTGTTTAGGAGAAGACGGTCAAATTCCTGCGATGACTGATTTAGTCTATTTCAATTCGAAACTGACAACTAAGTTTCAACCTGAAGATGAAGAAGAACGACCTTACTCTACAGATGGTGCAGTCTTTGGAGCTATTGATGAATTAGAGGGTTCTGACGATGAAGACGAGGCAGGAGATGCTGAGGACATGAGAATCATCCTAGATGAAGTCGCCGACAATATTAAAGAAATTGTTATCGTTGTGACCATTACAAAATTCCCTCACGATGAAGAAAAAGATAGAAGAACATTAGACTTAGATTTCAGCCAAGTTGAAGGATGCTACTGCAGAGTTTGGGATTTTGATACGGATGAGCCTTTGTGCACATTTGAATTAGACACAGACTTCGGCAAAGAAGATGCTGTCGTTTTCGGTAAATTTTCTAAAGACAGTTCTAATAATTGGAATTTCACAGCGATAGGTGAAGGACATGTTGGTGGTTTACCTAAACTTATCTCTATTTATGCTAGTAAATTTTAATTATGGCAAACAAAAATAAAAACAATCCTGGATTTGATCTAGGCAAAGGAGAGACACCAAAGGCTTCTGATGATGGGAAAGGTTTTAATCTAGGTAAAGGAGAAACACCAGAGGCTTCTGATGATGGGACAGGTTTTAATCTAGGCAAAGGAGAGACACCAAAGGCTTCTGATGATGGGAAAGGTTTTAATCTAGGCAAAGGAGATGCCCCAAAAGCTTCTGATGATGGAACAGGTTTTAATCTAGGCAAAGGAGAAACACCAAAGGCTTCTGATGATGGGAAAGGATTTAATCTAGGCAAAGGAGATGCCCCAAAAGCTTCTGATGATGGGACAGGTTTTAATCTAGGCAAAGGAGAAACACCAAAGGCTTCTGATGATGGGAAAGGTTTTAATCTAGGCAAAGGAGATGCCCCAAAAGCTTCTGATGATGGGACAGGTTTTAATCTAGGCAAAGGAGATGCCCCAAAAGCTTCTGATGATGGGAAAGGTTTTAATCTAGGCAAAGGAGATACCCCAAAAGCTTCTGATGATGGGAAAGGATTAGATTTGGGTAAAGTAGAAGCTGATAAGTCTACTGCTGCTTCAGATAAAACTACTACAGCTTCTAAAGTAGATAAAACTACT
>Ga0114997_10002467_pt1 | contig 14896 bp, 11 predicted proteins | sample ArcticOcean_MG_C_2_FD_87045 | JGI IMG/M metagenome (GOLD analysis project Ga0114997, IMG submission 87045) | Marine microbial communities from western Arctic Ocean - ArcticOcean_MG_CB4_136 | ecosystem: Environmental > Aquatic > Marine > Oceanic | place: Arctic Ocean: Canada Basin | collected... | reverse complement strand
TTGGAGGTTCTTTTTTCAAATGTTTGAAGATGTTTGGATGTGTCTACAATTTGAGAAAAAAAATCCCCCAATGAATTTACTATAATAAGAATAGTTATAAAATATTTCACATCTGTTATTTATCATTTAACAGCAATACGTGAAATTAAAGAAGTAGGAGGTGATTCAAAGTCTAATTCACCAACCACTATCAATAACTAGAAAAGCTTCAATCCACGAAAGCTATCTAAAACTTAATGAGGCAGGTCTCCTGACTTGTTGAAATTTTGTTAGCCTTCCCATAATTAAACAGTGGCATAAAAACAAAACATAATCAACTTACAGTTGCGGGACAGTCAATGAATTTAACATTGTTCCCTTTTAATTTTGCCTTGAGGCAAAAACCTAACAAAGTGATAGTAAAATGAGTTGCAAACTTAGTCTTTATTAAATAAAATCTTCTTTTTTTTTAAATTTTTATTAACATGGATGATTTCAATTAGCCATAAATTTTACCATTTGTTGCTATTTTTAAAAAAAAATAAATTCAACAGTTTTATTTCTACAGTGTTTTATAGCTATTTTAGTTAAAATTATTTTTTTAATATTTTGTATAAATTAACAAGAACATTGATTGTTTTATCGCTGTTGATTCAAAATTTCAGTTTTGTATATTCTCAAAACTCTTGGTCAGTATTGATAGATTCTGTTTCTACATTGTCTTCACCTAGAGCAGCTGACTTAAATATGGATGGTACTAAAGACGTAGTGGTTGGTGCTGGAACAGATTCTACATTAAGTACTTACGGGGTTGTTGCCTTGGATGGTGCTACTGGTCTGTTACTATGGAATCTGTCAACTCCAGATGAAATTTTCACTAGTGCAGTTTTTAACGATATCAATAACGATTCTATTCCAGATGTTTTTATTGGAGGAAGAAATGCTCAACTTTATGCTATTGATGGTGCTAATGGTAATGTTATCTGGGAGTTTTTTCCTCAAAATACAATACTAAATCCCGCAGATTCAGGATTATATAATTTTTATTCTTCTCAGATTTGTGATGATTACGACGGTGATAATGTAAATGACATTTTAGTTTCTAATGGTGGTGACCACAAAGCTGCGCCATTTGACCCAAGACCACCGGGACATTTAATGCTTGTTAGCGGAGCAAATGGAAACTTAATTGCTATGGCAGTTAGTCCAGATAGTGCTGAAATATATAGTTCTCCAGTTATCTTAGATAGAAACGGAGGAATGTCTCCAAGCATAATTTTTGGTACTGGAGGTGAGCAGCATGGTGGAGGAATGTATGTTACTAATTTCACAGATTTATTAAATGGTGATATTTCTAATTCAATACTTTTAACTAGTCATCCTAGCAAAGGGTTTATTGCTCCTGCTTCAATAGCAGATGTATCTGATGATAGTTTTTTAGATATTATAGTACAATCGTTTTCAGGTGAATTAACAGCTTTTGATGGACTTACTTATCAGCCTGTTTGGTCTAATGCTTTTGTTGGCTGTGAGTCTAGTGCAGCTCCTACAATTGGTAATTTTACTGGTGGAGATTTGGTTCCTGATGTTTTTACTGTTGTTTACAGAGGAACATCTCCTACTTATTTTGATTATTATCAAGTTATGGTAAATGGTTTAACTGGTGAAATTTCTTGGATAGATAGTATTGGAAGTATGCATTTTTCATCTTCTTCAGCTTTTGATGCTAATGGAGATGGTAGAGATGAAGTTTTATTTAGTGTAAACTACATTAGCAGTTACTTTTCTCATCAATTGAAGATGGTAGATTTTCAGAACGATACAGTTTTGGATATAACCCCACCTAATGCTGGTGTAAATCTAGGCTGTTCACCACTAATTGAAGACTTAGATGATGACGGTTTAATTGAGTTTATTTATACCTACAAATACGACAGCCTAAATCCTAGTGCTTGGAATGGATTTTATTTTAATCGTCTAAATACAAATTTCAATGTTCCTTACAGGGGAATAGCATGGGGTGCATATATGGGAACTACTTATTCAGGTCATTATAGTAGATTGTTAAACCTATGTCCTTTTTCTAACATGATTTCTAGTTGGAGCATAAATCATCCATCTTGTAACAATTTCAACGATGGGTTAGTTTATCCATTAGTTATAAATGATAATCCAAACACATATTTATGGTCTGATGGTTCAGTTGGAGATACATTAAAAGATGTTACTGCAGGATTGTATACTCTTTTTATAACAGACACAAATAATTGCGTTGAATACCATCAATTTCAACTAAATGATCCTTATCTAATCTCTTTTGGAAACTTAACCCACAATAACTGTATTGGCGATTCTATTGGTACAGCTACTGTTTCAAGTTCTGGTTGTGTCTGTCAATTTAGTACTTGTAGTTATAACTGGGACAATGGATCTTTAATAAAACACGCAACCAATCTTCCTGCAGGAATACAGCATGTTATTATTACGCATCCTGATGGCTGTATTGTTGAAGATTCGGTTTTTATTAACGAAGGTCTCCCAGTTATAGACAGCTCTTTAGTTACTAATAAAAGTTGTTATTACATTAATGACGGTCAAATTGAGCTTTTTCCAAATAATCCACTTACTACAAATTTTAATTGGTCTAATAGTGCATCTCAAAATGTTAATTCACAACTCAGTTCAGGTTCATATTGGGTTATTGTCAATAATACTTTTTGTTCTGATTCTCTATATTTCAATTTGCTATCTCCAGATTCGATTTTTGTAAACCACTCTTACCAAGATGTATTGTGCTATGATGATTCCAATGGAACTGTAGAATTAACTCCAATTTCTGGTTTTTCACCTTTTAGTTATGTTATGGATGGGGTTATTTATAGTGATTCATTATTTGACAACCTTACTGTTGGAAACTATGAGTTCTATATAAAAGATTTTACAAATTGTAATTCAGATACTATTAATCTCATAATTAATCAGCCAGATTCATTAAATGTTACTTTTTCTGTTATTCCAGAATCAGATTCAGGGTTCTTCGACGGGTCTGTAATTGCTAGTGGTCTTGGTGGAACATTGCCTTATTTTTATTCATGGATCAATAACCCAAATGTAAATGACTCTGTAATCCTTTATTTGTCCAATGATTATTATTCTTTAAACTTAATTGATGATAATGGATGTCAATTATTAGATTCCGTATATGTGGGAATTCTTTCTGATTTGAACAATATTTCTCAAGGATATTTAAATATATATCCAATCCCTTCTTATGGTAATATTTTCTTGGATAACCATTCTAAAGACCTAGTTTATATGAAGGTTTTTGATCTTTCAGGCAAACTAGTTAAAAGTTCTTTTCCTATAAATCCTTTTGATAAGTATTCTCTTTCCTTACCAAAAGGACATTTTTTGGCTGAGATTAAGACTAGAAATTCTGTGAGTTTTCAAAAAATAATTATCCTTGATTAATATACTTCGATTATTTCTAGTATTTCTCATCTTCACCAGCATTTCATGTTCTCAAAATAGTAATTCTGGTGAATTAAATAATTCAGAAGCTATGGTGGTTTCTGCTCACCCATTGGCTAGTGAAATTGGTGTAAATATTTTAAAAAAAGGTGGTAATGCAGCTGATGCAACTATTGCAGTCCAATTTGCATTGGCAGTAGTTTACCCTTCTGCAGGTAATATTGGGGGGGGAGGTTTTTTTGTTTACAGAGAAAATAATGGCCATTGTTCAGCATTAGATTTTAGAGAGAAAGCACCTTTAATGGCTTCTCCAGACATGTATTTAGACTCTAATAATAATGTAGTAAAAGATTTAAGTTTATATAGCCATCTTGCAGTGGGAGTTCCAGGCACTGTTGATGGAATGGTTAATATTCACAATAAATATGGCCAACTTCCATGGGTTGAATTAGTCCAGCCAGCAATAGATTTAGCATATAATGGATTTGAATTGACCAAACGTGAAGCAGATAAACTCAATACATTCAATAAAAGAAATAATACCAATAATAATATTTCCGAATATTATAAAGATCATTATTTGGAGGGCGATTCTATTTTCCTTCCTCAGTTATCCACAACTCTTACCCAGATTAGAGATTTTAAAAGATCTGGTTTTTACAAAGGAGAAGTTGCACAAATGTTAGTGAATGAAATGAAAATTAATGGAGGAATGATAACTCAAGAAGATTTAGATTCTTACCATAGTATTTGGCGAAAACCCATAATCAGTTATTACAAAGATTATAAAGTCATAAGTATGTCTCTTCCATCAAGTGGTGGAATTCTTTTGACACAGATGTTGAAAATGGCAGAACATTATCCATTACGAAACTATGGTTTCCACTCTTTAAAATCTGTCCATGTAATGACTGAAATTGAAAAACTATCATTTGCTGATAGAGCTAAATACTTAGGTGATCCAGATTTTTACGATTTCCCAGAAAAATCATTGATGGACTCACTCTATCTTTTGAAAAGAATCAATAAAATAAAGATGGACTCTGCACTTTTAAGCAGTGATGTTCATGCAGGAGAACTAAACCTTAAGGAAAGCGAAGAAACTACTCATTTTTCTATAGTGGATAAATATGGTAATGCTTCCTCATTAACAACTACTTTAAACGGTTCTTTTGGAAGTGGAATAGTAGTTGGTGGTGCAGGTTTTTTATTAAATAATGAAATGGACGATTTTAGTATTCAGCCGGGTTATCCTAATATGTATGGTTTAGTCGGAGGTGAAGCTAATTCTGTAGAACCAAGCAAAAGAATGTTAAGTTCGATGACTCCAACTATACTAGAGAAAGATGGAAAACTTTTCATGGTGGTAGGCACACCAGGTGGGGCAACAATTATAACAGCTGTTTTTCAAACAATAATTAATGTTGTTGAATATGATATGGATATTGACCAAGCTGTAAATTCTCCTAGATTTCATCACCAGTGGTATCCTGATGAAATTAAAATGGAGAAAGGTATTGCCAAAGATTCTAATTTGGTTCTTCAATTAAAAGCAATGGGTCATCAACTTAATTTTGTTTCTTCTATGAATAGAGTGGATGCTGTTGTTTTAAAAAGAAATAAATTATTTGGTGGTGCCGATAAAAGAGGAGATGATTTAGTGTCAAGTTATTAAATTTAAGATGAATATAATTATAATTGGATCAGGAATAGGAGGGATGGCTTGTGCAGCTACTTTAGCCAATAGTGGAGCGAAGGTAAAAGTTTTAGAACAAAATAATGATGTTGGTGGAAAAGCTGGAAATATTCAGCAAAATGGATACGAATTTGATACTGGTCCCAGTTTATTGACTTACCCCAATTGGTTTGACGACTTATTCATTTCCTGTGGTAAAAACCCTAGAGATTACTTTGACTATATCAAGTTAGATAATGTAACTAGGTATTTTTTTGAGAAAGGAAAGCATGTAGATGTATTAGGTGATTTAGAAAGTACTGCAGAAAATTTTGAAAAAGAATTGGGTGTTGAGAAGACAATGTTTTTAAAATACTTTAAAAAATGGGAAAATATTTATGAAATTTCTGAAAAAGTATTTTTAGAAGGGGACTTAAAAATAGATTTTAATTTTATTAAAAATGCTTTGAAATGGGTGTCTGTTTCTGGTCTCTCAAATATTTTCAAATCTATGGCTAGCTACAATAAGCGTTTGCAAAATCCTGAATTAGAAAAAATCATGAATAGGTTTGCTACTTACACAGGGTCTTCACCTTACGAAACTCCAGCTTTCATGAATCAACTTGCTGTTGTTGAAATGGTTTTGGGAGGATTCTATCCAAAGGGAGGTGTTTTTAATTTGCCAAAAGCTCTTGAAAGTTTATGTTTAGATTTAGGAGTTGAGTTTGAATTCAATTGTAAAATTGAAAAAATTAATATGTTGAAGAATAAAATTGAAATTTTTTCTTCTCAAAAAAAGTTTTTCACACAGAAATTGATCTCCAACGTAGATTATTATACCACCCAACATTTATTGGGAAAGAAATCAAGAAAGTCAAGAACTGTGTTGTCAACGTCAGCAATAGTGTTTTACTGGGGAGTTAAATCTGAATTTAACCAACTTAAATTACATAATATTCTATTTTCAGAAGATTATAAAAAAGAATTTTCTGAGATATTTAATGATGAAAATATACCCAAAGACCCTACAATTTATATTAATATTTCTTCTAAAATTGATTCAAATCACGCACCCAAAGGTTCTGAGAATTGGTTTGTGATGATTAATGTGCCTGCTCAAAAAAACCTAATTTCAGATAATCAGATTAAATTGATAAAAGACTTAATTATAAAAAATGTTTACAATAAATTTGATGTAAATATTGAAAATTTAATAGAGTTTGAAGAAATATTAACTCCAAATAAATTATTTAAGAAAACAGGGTCTTACCTTGGCTCTCTATACGGTAATCACCAGAATTCTATTTATTCAATAATGAAGAGAAAGAAAAATCAGGATCAAAAATTTAAAGATTTATACTATGTTGGAGGTACAGTTCATCCAGGTGGTGGAATGCCATTAGCTTTGAGGTCAGGAGTAAATACAGCAAATAAAATCATTAATGAAATTAGATAGATATTTTAGTTTTGATATTATTTTTATTGCAATAATTCATATTGCTGGAATTATTGGAATTCGTTTGTTTCCGGAACTATTTCTAAAAACATCCTTTATTTCAATTGTTATTCCATTATCTATATATCTATATAGAATAAAGCCCAATAAAAAAGATTCTATTTTAATGGCTTTGGTTTATATACTTGCTTTTTTTTCAGAATGGATAGGTGTTTGTTTTGGTTGGTTATTTGGAGATTATTCTTATGGAGATTCATTGGGATTTAAATTAGATGGTGTTCCTTTAATAATGGGTGCAAATTGGCTATTACTTTGTTTAGTTTCAAGAGATGTAGTCAGTAAATTTTTTTCCAACACACCACTAATTATTATTTTTTCTTCTTTTCTCATGGTTCTCCTTGATTTGTTAATTGAACAATTTGCTCTAGAATTAGACTTTTGGTCGTGGGAAAATAATATAATTCCATTTTCAAATTATTTAGATTGGTTTTTAATTGCACTTTTAAATCAAACTATATTTTCATTTTTAGATTATAAAAAAGACATGTTCAGTTGGTCATTAGGATATATAATAATTCTTGTTTTATTTTTCTTTTCATTTTATCTATTATGAATTACAGTTATTGGGAAAATAAAGAATGGTTTAATGGTAATGATTTCACGATTGTTGGCAGTGGAATTGTAGGATTGACTTGTGCAATTTCATTGCGTAAAAAATTCCCAAATTCTAAAATAATTATTTTGGAAAAAGGAGTGCTTCCTCAGGGTGCAAGCACTAAAAATGCAGGGTTTGCATGTTTCGGAAGTGTTTCTGAACTTCTAAGTGATTTAAAAAATCATTCTTCACAGGAGGTCCTGAAACTTGTTTCTAGCCGTTGGAATGGGTTGAAAACCCTAAGAGAGCTAATTGGAGATAAAAATCTTGATTACCAACACAACTTTGGATATGAGCTTTTTCTGGATAATAATTCCTTTGAGGAATCTCAAAATAAAATTAAGGATATTAACCAATTATTAATTCCTTTATTTGGAGAGGATATTTTTCATTTAGAAGACAATAAATTTAATTTCAAAAATTGTATTCCTAAATACATAGTAAATCGTTTTGAAGGTCAAATTGATAGCGGGAAAATGATGACTCATCTTTTGGAAATTTGTCAGAAAAGCGGGGTTAAAATTTTGAACAATACAATTGTTGAAAATTATTCCGAAGATAATACAATGGTCAAAATCCATACTAATAACGGTGATTTTTCAAGTTCTAAATTATTATTTGCTACTAACGGATTTTCAAAAAAGCTAATGGATTGTAATATAATTCCAGCACGAGCACAAGTTCTAATAACCAAGCCAATAAAAAATTTAACAATAAAAGGAGCTTTTCATTTGCAGGAAGGTTATTATTATTTTAGAAACATTGACCAAAGAATTTTAATTGGAGGAGGAAGAAATTTAGATTTTGAAACTGAATCAACAATGGACTTTGGCCAGACGTCATTAGTACAGTCAAAACTAAAGGAATTATTAAGAAATATTATCCTTCCAAATATGAAATATGAAATTGATTATTCTTGGAGTGGAATTATGGGTGTAGGTAACAAAAAGCAGCCAATTTTAAAAAAATTATCTAATAATGTTTATTGCGGCGTTAGACTTGGTGGGATGGGGGTTGCAATAGGAGCTTCAGTTGGTGAGGGGTTGGCAGATTTAGTAAGCAACGCTTAATTACTTTTTACAACTTTATAGCTTAATATTCTATCGATCAAGTTAAGTGGATCGTTGTAATACATTTTTAACACATAATCATTATTAGTTTCAAAATGAGCACCTTCAATTTTTCTTGTACTAACTCCATTGCTGTTTAAAACTACGTATATATAGTTATAGTAACCTTGCTTTAATAAGCAGTTTTTTTGGTAATAATTATTCACAGAATCATAAGTCATTAAGTAATTGTTGTCCACTTTCCAGTTAGTGAGTTGTCCAAAAAGATAAACACTATCGTTATTTAGCTTCTTCATAGGTAATCTGAAATTAACCAATCCATACTCTGATTGTGAATTTGCCTGGTCAAAATCATAGGTTCTAATAAAAAATCTTCCGTTCATGTCTTTATACTGAAGATATTGCTTGAAAGATCTTCTTACATCTTTTTTTAGTTTCACATTATATGTGGTATCGTTAAAATAAATTTTCTCAATTCTTTGACTTCCATTTCTGAAAGAACTCATGTCAAAAAATCTAAATTCATTTCCACCGTTAAAAGTTTTACCATCATTTGGGAGAAAGACTAGTTTATTTTCTTTTATAAAGTTTGGTTCAGAAAGCCAAAACTGGTCAAATTCTTGATGATTTTGTTGAATATTTATAAATATATTTGAATAAGGATCAACAATCTCACTCGAGTTGTAAGTGCATTCTAACTCAAATGATTGTAAATATTTACTTTGCTCAACATCTCTAGATTTATCTATAATGAAATTAATAGTAGAAATTTGCTCACTAACATAGAATTTCAAAGTTGCCAAAGGGTTTTTTGATTCTCCTTCATTAAATATCTTTATTATGTAGTTACCAGAGATTAAAAAATCTGTATTATCATTGGGGAGTTTAAAGTTATAGTTGACATATTGCTGAACTGGACCATAAGAGATTTCTTGATTTTCTATGTAGTCTAAATCAAAGCCGTCTATAGCATCCATTGTCAAAACATTACTTTTTTTCCAATCTCTATCGCAGTGTATTATTTGATACTGAATAGATTCCTGGTGATTTCTTAATAAGTCAAAATTTATAATGATTGGGTTCTCAGAATTCATATTATACAATGGTTCACCAAGGATTAATGATTTTGTACTAAATGTTAAGCTTTTAAAATCTTTGGAGAATACCTTTTGTTCATAGATTTTTTCTTCTATATTTCCTGAATCACCATTGATGTTGTTTTCAGAGCTAACATAATAGTCATCAGATACTTGTAATTTTTGATTTATAGAACACGTATTAAGTATTATAATAGTCACCATTAATATTAATCCTAATCTCGAGCCCTTGCCATTATTTATAATCATTCTAAATTAGGTATTGTTTAGTAATATTACTCATCTCTAAATTGTAAAACAATACAAATTTATAAATTTGTTGTCTATTAAAAATCAATTTTCATCATTTATGAAAATAACTATTAAAAAAGGCCTTGATATTAAAATGAAAGGCGTGTCCGATAAAGTCATGGCTGAGGCCAATTTGTCAAAGTTGTTTGCTATAAAACCTTCTGATTTCCCCAATTTAACTCCCAAGCTTTTGGTTAAAGAAGGAGATAAAGTAAAATGTGGTAGTCCGGTTTTTTGTGATAAATACAACGATGTGGTGACTTTTGTATCTCCTGCAAGCGGAGTTGTTGATAAAGTTGTTAGGGGTGAGAAAAGAAGAATATTGGCTATTACTATATTATCTGATGGAAAATTCACTCAGTTAAACTCTAAAGTCAAAGATTTTTCTAAATTGGACAGGTCTGAACTTAAATCAGATTTACTCAAATCAGGATTATGGCCCTTACTTAGAATGAGACCTATTGATATTATAGCTCGTCCAGAAGATAATCCAAAATCTATTTTTATTTCTTCATTTGATACCAATCCTCTTTCACCAGATTATAACTTTATAATGCATAATAAGTCTGCTGAATTTAGTGCTGGTTTAGAAATACTTAGTTTACTTACTGACGGTGTGGTAAACTTGCAAATTAGAAAAAGTTCTGATGAGGTTTTTTCAAAAGCAAAAAATGTACAAACAAATTTTGTCAAAGGACCGCATCCTGCAGGAAATGTAGGGGTTCAGATGCATAAGATTGATCCTATTAATAAGGGTGAGGTTGTTTGGTATATTAATCCACAAGATGTTATGATTCTTGGTCGCTATTCTTTGACAGGTGCTTACGACGCAAATAAAGTAATTAGTCTTGGTGGAGAAAATACTGACTCTCCTAAGTATGTAAAGACAATTTCAGGAAGTTCTATTGAATCAATTTTAGATGATTCTATTATCAAAGACAACAGTAGGATAATTTCTGGAAATCCACTAACTGGACAAAAGGTAGAAAAAGATAGTTTTTTAGGCTTTTACCATCATCAATTATCTATTCTTCCTGAAGGTGACGATTATAAGTTTTTTTTAAGCGAAGGATGGTTGAGTTTGGGTTTTAATAGATTTTCAGCATCGAAATCCTATCCAACTTGGCTTCTGCCCAAATCTAAGACCTATCAGTTTGATACGAATCTTAATGGTGAAGAAAGATCTTTTGTAGTTTCAGGGCAATATGAAAAAGTTTTTCCATTTGATATTTATCCAGTTCAATTGATTAAGTCTATTATAACCAACGATATTGAAAAAATGGAATATTTAGGGATTTATGAAGTTTCTCCTGAAGATTTTGCACTATGCGAGTTTGTATGTACATCAAAGATTAACGTGCAAAGTATAGTTAGAGAAGGTTTAGATTTAGTCTATAAAGAATGCATGTAACTTAATATATATACTGTGAAGTTTTTAAGAAAAATATTTGACAATGCTCACGCAACTTTAAACAAGAAGGAAAGTACTAAGAAGTTTTTTCCACTTGTTGATGCCATAGATACATTAGTTTTCACTCCTAACCATGTCACAAATAAAGGTGCTCATATTAGAGATGCTATTGATTTAAAGAGAACTATGATGCTTGTTATCATTGCCCTAATTCCGTGTCTTTTGTTTGGAATTTACAATACCGGATACCAACATTACAGAGTCCTTGGCGGATTAGATGATGCTACTTGGTTAGATATGGTTGGGGTTGGTTCACTTGTAGTTTTACCTATGGTAGTTGTATCGTATGGAGCTGGATTACTAGTCGAATTTGTATTTGCAATAATTAATGGACATACTGTCCACGAGGGCTTTCTTGTTTCAGGGATGCTTATTCCTTTATGTATGCCTGCAGATGTTCCATTGTGGATGGTTGCTGTGGCAACTATTTTTGCAGTTGTTATTGGCAAGGAAGTTTTTGGAGGCACCGGAATGAATATTTTAAATGTTGCATTGACCGCAAGAGCTTTTTTATTCTTTGCACATCCCACTAAAATGTCTGGTAACGAGGTTTGGGTTACTGGATATGGAGATGCTAAACTTGCAAATATGTTACCAGATGGGGCATCTGGTGCTACAGCACTTGGAGACCTAGCATCATTTATGCAAGATACTCCAGCATTAGAAAACACCCAGGCTTTTCAAGCAAAGTATTCTTTCATGGATTCCTTCATGGGATTAATCCCTGGTTCTATTGGTGAAACCTCTGCTTTAATGTGTTTAATTGGTGCAGCATTATTATTGTGGACAGGAATTGCTAGTTGGAGAGTTATATTTTCATTTTTTATTGGTGGTTTTGTAATGGCAACAATTTTAAATTTAGTTGGTGGAAATGGATATTTTGATTTGCCTGCAATTCATCAATTAATGATTGGTGGATTCATGTTTGGTATGGTGTTTATGGCTACGGATCCTGTAACGGCCGCTCATACCAATGCTGGAAAGTTTGTATATGGTTTTTTAGGCGGTTTTTTAGGGATTTTAATAAGAATGGTTAACCCTGCATATCCAGAAGGAATAATGCTAGCAATATTGATTGCAAATGTATTTGCTCCTTTAATTGATCATGTAGTTATACAAACTAATATTAATAAAAGATTAAAAAGACTTAAAACAGCATAAAATGGCTATAAATAAAGACAGTAACACATATACTATAGGTTTTGCAATTGTTTTGGTAATTATTGTTGGTGGTATGTTAGGAATGGTTGCCAATGGATTAAAACCAATTCAAGATGAAAATCTAAAAAACGAAAAAAAGCAATATATTTTAAATTGTCTTCCAGGAAATAAATTAATTACTCGGGATCAGGCTGGGGATAAATTTGCAGAATTTGTCAAGCAAAGATTAATTCTTAATTACAAAGGTGAGGTTGTAGAAAATAGTTTGTTAAATTCTGATAATGAGGTTGATATTAAAAACACCAACGATGCTTTTTCAATAGATTTATTGAAGGAATACAAGAAATTTGTCCAACCAATTACCAATAAATTCAAAGGTGAGGAGTTAGAGAATAAGTTAGCATCTGAATCAAATATTCACTACCCATTATTCATTTGTCAAGTAGACGGGGAAACTTATTATGTAGCACCTGTAATGGGTAAAGGTTTATGGGCTGCAGTTTGGGGTTACATTGCTTTAGATAAAGATGGTAATAAAATTGAAGGTGCAGTTTTTGATCATAAGTCAGAAACACCTGGACTAGGAGCTGAAATAACACAAGACGGATTTGAAGACCAATTTATTGGAAAATTAATTTCTAATAAAGACAATTATCGTCCTGTAGCGGTTAATAAACCAGGTAATCCATTAAATGAATACCAAGTAGACGGTATTAGTGGTGGTACATTTACCGGTTTGGGTGTTGAGGAAATGATGAGAAGAACATTGATTGTTTACCACAAATACATTAAAAACTTGAATAGATCTTAATTTTAAAATTATGGCAGAAACCACAGAAGTTTTAGAAGAAAAGAAAGTAAAGGTTAAGGAAAGAGAGCCGTTGTTTTCAAAGAAAAATAAAAAACTAATATCTGACCCTTTAGATGAGAATAATCCAGTAACCATACAAGTTCTTGGTATATGTTCTGCTTTGGCAGTAACAGTTCAAATGAAGGCAGCAGTTGTAATGTCTATATCTGTACTTTTCGTTTTAATACTTGCAAATGTTACCGTTTCTTTAATTAGAAACCTAATTCCAAATAGAATAAGAATTATTGTACAACTAGTTGTTGTTGCTGCATTAGTAATAGTTGTTGACCAAGTTTTAAAAGCATATTTATTTGATGTTTCTAAAGAACTTTCCGTTTTCATTGGTTTGATAATTACCAATTGTATAATTATGGGTAGGTTAGAAGCCTTTGCACTTGGAAATAAACCATGGCCATCCGCATTAGATGCTGTAGGCAATTCTTTGGGATATGGAATGGTTTTGGTAATAGTTTCTTTTTTTAAAGAACTTTTTGGTTCTGGGAAGTTATTTGGTGTAGAAATATTTGGGAATTTAGCAGAAAAAACTGGCCTTTATTCAATGGGTTATATGGATAATGGTTTAATGCTTTTGCCTCCTTCATCATTAATACTTGTAGCAATTTACATATGGGTTCAAAAAATTAGAAACCCAAGTTTAATTGAATCTCATTAAAATATATAATCATGGATTTAGTAAATATATTTATTAGAAGCGCCTTTGTTGATAATATGATTTTTGCATTCTTTTTTGGAATGTGTTCTTATCTCGCTGTTTCTAAAACAGTTAAAACTGCTGTTGGTTTAGGACTTGCTGTGATTTTTGTTCTTACAGTAACAATTCCAATAAACTTTCTTATTGAAAACTATGTTCTTAAAGAAGGTGCACTTACATGGTTGGGTGAGGAGTTTAGTTCGGTTAGTCTAAATTATTTAACATTCATAATGTTTATTGCCGTTATTGCTTCAACTGTTCAATTAGTTGAAATGATTGTAGAAAAAATTTCACCAGCTCTATATGGAGCATTGGGAATTTTTTTGCCATTAATTGCTGTTAATTGTGCAATTTTGGGTGGCGCATTATTTATGCAAGAAAAACAATTCGCTACAATATCTCAAGCTACTGTTTATGGTCTGGGTTCTGGAGTTGGTTGGTTTATTGCTGTAGTTCTTATTGCTGCGATACGTGAACGAATAAGATATGCTAATATACCGGGTCCTTTAAGAGGAGTTGGTATGGCATTTTTAATAACTGGTTTAATGGGCCTAGCTTTTTTAGGCTTTATGGGATTTGAAATATAATTATAAAAAATGGAAATAATAATACCTATTTTAGTTTGTTTAGCTGTAGTTCTAACATTGACTACTATTTTACTTTTGGCAAAAACTTTTTTAGTTTCATCTGGAAAAGTGAAAATCACTATTAACGGAGATAAAACTATTGAAGTAGATGGTGGATCAACCCTTTTAACAACATTAGGTAATGAAGGTATATTCTTGCCCTCTGCTTGTGGTGGTGGTGGAACTTGTGTTCAATGTTCATGTCAGGTGTTATCAGGTGGTGGAAGTATTCTTCCAACAGAAGAACCACATTTTTCAAGAAAACAAATTGCCGATAATTTCAGATTGGGATGTCAGGTAAAAGTTAAAGAAGACATGGAGATTGAGGTAGAGGAAGATGTTTTAGGTGTTAAGGAGTGGGAAGCAACAGTAGTTTCTAATT
>Ga0114997_10002466_pt1 | contig 14900 bp, 16 predicted proteins | sample ArcticOcean_MG_C_2_FD_87045 | JGI IMG/M metagenome (GOLD analysis project Ga0114997, IMG submission 87045) | Marine microbial communities from western Arctic Ocean - ArcticOcean_MG_CB4_136 | ecosystem: Environmental > Aquatic > Marine > Oceanic | place: Arctic Ocean: Canada Basin | collected... | reverse complement strand
GACAAAAGTTTCACCTCTAACAGGGCTTTCATGATTAAATAAAATACCATTACAAGCAAAAATTTTGTAAGCCTCTCTATAATTCACTGTTATCCAATGCGCATAAACTTTTGCAACACCATAAGGACTTCTTGGATAAAATGGGGTTTTTTCAGTTTGCGGTATTTGAGCAACTTTTCCAAACATTTCTGAAGTACCTGCTTGATAAAATTTTATTTTTTTTCTAAAACCCTGAAATTTAATTGCCTCTAAAATCCTTAGAGCACCAATTCCATCAGCATTAGCAGTATACTCCGGGACCTCAAATGAAACCGCAACATGTGATTGCGCTGCTAAATTATAAATCTCATCAGGTTGAATATTTTTGATTAAAGATGAGACAGAAATAGCATCAGTGATATCTCCATAGTGTAAAATAAATTTTCTAATTCTTTCATGTGGATCCTGATAAAGATGATCTATTCTAGCAGTGTTAAATGAAGAAGATCTTCTTTTTATACCATGAACAATATAGTTCTTTTTGAGAAGAAATTCAGCAAGATAAGAACCGTCTTGCCCAGTAATTCCATATATTAAAGCAATTTTTTTTTTCATTTTTTTTTAAAAAAGCTCTTACTTATTCGCAAACATTCATTTTTAAGATCTATGACATTATTTTTAATTTTAATCTTATTCATAAGTTTCTTATTATTTAAAGTAAAATTATCATTATTGAAACTATTTTTTGGATTAATTATGTTTATTTTCTTTGAATTATAAAAATTCAACCAAGTAATAAGTTGATTTATGTAAATTTTCTTACCCAAAGAGACATTAAATGTTCCAAAAGAATTTTTCTTTATTAGTATAAAAACTATTTGATTAAATTTTTTAATAGAAATGAAGTCTTTGTATGTTTTTTTATTTTTATAAATGAACCCACCTTTTGCCATTTCAAAAAAAGTGTCTGAAAAAGTTTTGTGGAGTTTTCTCTTATTTTTATTTGGAGGGCTGATAATATTTGAAATTCTCAAAATTAAAACTCTATTGGCCAGAATCTTTTCTACTGAAATTTCTGATATCAACTTATTTTTTGAATAATTACAATTTGGTTTTTTCTTATCTAATTCTTTAATGTTGAATTTAGCTTTATAAATTTTTCTAGTACTCAACATAACTAATTTTGTTTTTGAATATATAATTTTATTTGCAATTATTAGATCATTATCGTTTCTAATTTGATATTGATTTTCAATAAATTTTTGATTAGATGTGCAGTTAATAATAATATCATACTTGTTAATATTTTTATTTTGGTTTTTTAGGAAGCTTTCAAAGCTGAGGGAGTAAACTTTTATTTTCTTAGTTTTAAAATATTTAAATAAGTTACTACCTATAAGGCCTTTTTGACCAATAATTAATATTTTTTTATTCATTTTATAAAAAAATTAATGCAATTTGTTAATAGGTAATCTAAATTTTTTAAATGACGTACATTATTTTTAAAAAAAAAATATTTTACATAATCATGAGCTTGTTTACGTCTTTTCCACCATGCAAATGATAAAAGCTTAAAATTTGCTGAAATCATTTCTTCAGATTGCCTATAATAAATAAGGTTTTCATCCAAAACACAAAAGTTTTTTTTAATAAATTTTAGATATAGACCTATTCTAAAATCCATCCATATATCAGGAAATAAATTAAAATTTATTTTATTAAATGTTTTCTTGAATTCTTCTCTTTTCATAACAATACAACTTTGTGGAGGAATATAAGGCCAATAATTAGAAATGAATTTTTTTTTATTTTTGATAAATTTTAATTTTTTTTTATATTTATAAATTGGAAGATCAAATAATGAAGGTATTTTTTTATTTTTCGAAAATGCATTAATTACATTTTTTATCTTATTTTTTTTAAATAAATCATCGCTATCTAACAAAAATATAATCTCACCATTGCTTATTTTAAAAGCCCTATTATATGCATTCATTTGGTTATAAGAGCCATATTTGCCTCTTTTTTTGTTCTTTATAATTTTAATATTTTTATATTTATTTATTCTTTTAATGGAATTATCTGATGATGAGTCGTCGTGAATTATTATTTCAACGTTTTGATAGGTTTGTTTTTTTATAGAATCGATACATTCAGATAAATACTGCTCATTATTATAATTAGCAATTAAAACTGATACTTTAATGTCTTTCAATTTATTAACTCTTCTCTTTTATAAATATACTCAAATGTTTTTCTGAAAGGCATTTTTGATTTATAAATTTTCTCAAAATGGTTTTTAACAAGTAGTTTATTAATGTCTGTAAATGTATAACTTTTTTTAATCATATTATCATAGTGATGTTCAAACATAATGATATCAACTAATTGGATTTTACTTTCTAAACCTAATAATATTTCAAATTCATATCCTTCGGTATCTATTTTCATAAAATCAATTTTTTCTATATTATTTTTTTCTATGTAGTCTTTTAATTTAAAAATTTTTATTTGAAGTTTTTTATATATTTGCTCATTATTTAAATAATTAATTAATCTAAATTTTCTTTTGTAATATTTGGATTCTTTGTTTATTTTTTGTATTGTAGATGATGAGCTTTCTTCAAATTGTTTAAATTCGACAATTTTATCTTCTGCTCCAAGGGCTATATTTTCCAAAACTATTTCAGTATTGTCATATCTTTGTATATTTTTCTCTATTTTCTTTTTTAAATATTTAAAATTTATTGGACTTGCTTCAAATGAAATAATTTTTTTTATAATAAACTTTTTTGAAAATAATTCAATTGACTCTCCTTTGTGCGCACCAATATCTATAAGGAGTTTGAATTTATTATACTTATTTTTTTTTAAAAATTTAATCCACTTTTTTTGATAAGAATAGTCAAATAGATTGAGCACCCACAATATTATTGTTTTAATCATTAATTTATAAATATAATTTTACCCATAATTATCTTAATACTTGAATCACATTTATTAACAATGACTGTACAATCATTGAGTTTTTTTATTTTCTTGTCCATTTGTTTTTGGATTCTAAAATGATTTTCATCAATAAAATAAAAAGTTTTCTTAAGTGGTTTATAATCATAGACTTGAACTTCTTTAACGACCCTATTTATATTTCTACCTATGAAAGTAAATGTAGTAATACAAATTAAGATTAGTACAATTTTTGTATACTTTTTTATACTAATATCAGAAGAAGCTAACTTAATACTTATGGGTATAAAGAATAATAAAGGTAGTATATGGTATCCACCATATCTTAAGGATGGGCGATTATAAAACCACTCTAATCCTAATATAAATATAATAAGATAAATTATATATGTGCCTATTTTTATTTTATTTAATTTGGTATTAAAAAAACTTTCCTTAAATAAAAACAAAACAATACTTATCAAGAAAAATAGACCTAAGATAAAATCTGACATTTTGTTAAAAAAATAAATGTTAGTCCAATTACTAAGCCAGTTAAAACCTTTTATATATTCTGCTGGGTCTTCAACTCTAAAATTTGGTGCGGCTCCCCCTTTTGACCATAGTTCATACCAGGCGCTCATTTGCTGAACTGCTGCTGATGGAAAACCCCAACTTAAATTGTCAAAGCAAGTTAAGCTTAATGGGTAAATTATACAGCCTGTATTGATAAATGAAGTAACCAAAACAAAAAACAGTAATAACAAAAGTAACAAAAAATATTTATTATACAATAAAAAATGAACAGTCCTAAAATAACTTTTTTTTTCTTTTAAAGTTAAAATAAATAAAGGTACAAAAAAAATTAAATACATAATATAAAATGTTTTTAATGAAATGATGATTGCACCTAACACGTATATGTATAATAAATCTGAGCTCTTAAATTTTTTTATTACATGAAAATTAAATATTTCAATGATAAGTAAAAATATTAATATCATTGCTGCTCTATCTGTTCCATATTCGGAAATTCTATAAAAAAAAATATTAATAAAAATAAAAGATAATAAGCTCAAATAATTTATTAAACTAATCTGTCTTTTTTTAATTTTAGTAAAACTAAAAAAATGATGAATCTTTTTCAAAAGAATAATATTTGTAAAACCTAAAATAAAAATAGAGGAAAAATTGAACAAGTAAAATTTTGCAAACGGTAGATAAAATAAGGAGTTTAAATAAAATATTGATGATGGAGTTCTAAAGCCATGATTAAATTGACCTATACCAAAGTGTAAACTTTGCTGGGTAAGATAATAGGTATATGGAAAGTGATAATATGAAAAGTCATCATGATTTTTAAATTGAAATAAGCCACAAAATAATACAAAAAATACTACAAAAATAAAAAAAATTTGATTTTTATATTCAAAATTAAATTTTCTTGCTGAGGAAATAAAAAGAAATGTTCCTAATAAAATAATTAATACATTGTGAATTTCCGTATGAGCAATAAATAAGTTGCTCAAATATGAATAGATTATCAAAACAAAGATACCAAAGATACCAATATATCCAAAGTTTTCTAATCTTGTATCCAGTTTACATAATCTTAAAAAAAAAAATCCATACCCTATGATTGAAAATAAAATCAACACATAGTAGAATATAAATATAAATAAATTATAAAACATTTAATATCTATATATTATAATTTTTTAATTAAATTAATATAATATCAAAGTATAAATTCCTGCATGAAAGATTTAACACTAATAATACCTGCAAAAAATGAGGCCGAATTATTGCCACTCATTTTAGGTGAATTAAATAAATATAAGTATAAAATAAAAAAAATTATTCCAAAATTAAAATAATTGTATTATGTAAGTATTCATGAGCAAAAAATATATTTGTAGAGTATGATAAGATTGTTAAAAAACTAACTCCTATTAAACTCTGGATACCGAAACAATTAGTTGTACTGTGGTCTTTTAGAAAATAAACAAAAAAATTTCCATAACCAACTACGGAAAAAACTATTAAAATATAAAATAATAAAAAAATAATTAAATCATTCATTTATATTTTTTATCAAATCTTATAATTAACTTAATTATATAACTTAATTCCTCCTTTTTTAAGCCCGGGTAAAGTGGCAGTCTTACGAGACCACTATATACTTTTTCAGTATTTTTTAATTTATATTTAGATATTTTTTTTCCATAAGTTGATAAATGAAGTGGGTAATAATGAAAAAAACACTCTACATTTCTGGTCTTCATATATTTTATGAAAAGATCTCTAAATTTTTTACTTTGAAAAATAATTGGAAAAATATGGTATGCACTTTTTTTGTACATGGTATCTTTATTTAAAGTGTAAAATAAATTTGTCTCTAAAGAGTTCAATTTTTTATGGTAATAATTCCAAATATTTTCTCGTTTTTTTTGCATAATCTTGGAATTATTTAGTTGCGAATATAATAATGCTGAAGTTAATTCTGGTGCACGGTATTCAGAACCAACATCCTTCCATGAATAATATTTTTTTTTATTTTTAATAATGGAACGGTCTGTGCCTTTGTCTAAAATTAGTTTAGCTCTTTTTACAAATTTTTTATTATTTATAGACAGGGCCCCTCCCTGTCCGGCAATTAAATTCTTAGTTTCGTGGAAACTAAAAGCACCAAAATCTCCTATTGTTCCTAAATATAAATTTTTATATTTTCCAGTAAATGCGTGTGCAGCATCCTCTATAATAAATAAATTATATTTTTTTTTAATTCTCAAAATCTCATTCATATCACATGCAATACCAGCATAGTGGACTATGATTATTGCTTTAGTCTTTTTATTTATTTTTTTTTCTATCTCTTTTGGATCAATATTTAGATCATTTAATTTTATATCTACAAAAACAGGTTTCGCCCCTCTCATTATGATGCAGTTAGCTGTTGATGTGAAGGTATATGATGGAATAATAACCTCATCATCTTTTTTTAAATCTATTAACATTGTTGCAATTTCAAGTGCACTTGAGCAGCTATGTGTTAAATGAATTGAGTATGAATTTATTTTTTTTTTAATAAAAATTTCACATTCTTTTTGATACAAACCATCTGTAAAATTTTTTTTTTTTAAAACCTCTAAGATATTTTTCTTTGCTTCATGATTTATGAACGGTTTATTGAATTTAATATTTTTTTTCATATGCGGTTTTTAAAAATTTATAGATTTTTATTATTATAAATGTAACTAAAAAATCATGGTTTAATTTAAAATATAACTTTTTTTTACCAAGTAAATAGAGATATTCAAAAGAATCTAATCTTCTTTGAAACCAATTAAATTCAAAACGAGGATATTTTTTTGATTCACCATGACTGCTATAAAAAGTTAATTTTTTTTTATAAAAGAGAAATGACTTATCTATAAAAAATGCATATGTACCCAATCTAAACCCTAGCCAAACAGATTCAAATTTATTTTGTAATTTATAATTTTTTTTCATAAAATTTTTTATAAATTTTCTTCGAAATGAAATACAACTTTCTGGTGCCAAATACGGCCAAAAACTTAATGAGCTGTTATTTTGATTGTTTTTCAAATTTGGTAAGTTTTGTAAGAAATTTGCTTTTTTAAATTGTTTAAATTGATGAGCTACAATGCTAATTTTTGATTTATCAAAATAATCATCACTATCAAGTAAACAAATTATATTTCCTTTGGATTTATTAATCAAAAAATAATATCCATTTTTTGCATCAAATGCGGCTATCTTTGTTTTTTTATTTATATTCTTATTTTCAAACAGTTTTATCTTATTATTTTTTTTAATTTTTCTAATCTCTTTTACTGAGTTGTCAGTTGATCCATCATCAAAAACTAGAATCTCTATATTTTTATAGCTTTGCAAAATACAAGATTGAATAGCTCTTTTTATTAATTTTGAATTATTGTAATTTATAATTAAAATTGAAATTAAGTTTTTTTTTTTCATTTATAGGGTATTAAATAAGTCATTATACTGTTTAAGAATTCTTTTTTCTTCAAATCTATAAATATTATTTTTTGCAACTTTTAACTTTCTTTTAAAAATTTTTTTATTATCCATAAATAGAGATATTTTCTTCACCAAAGAGTATGTATTTTTTTTTTTATAAAAAGTTCCACCTCTGCCATTTAATAAAATCTCGCTTGGTCCTGAATTGCAGTTAGAAGATATAACTGGCAAATTCAACATTGTTGCTTCAACAATTGAATTTGGACAACCCTCATATAACGATGTCATAATATATAAATCTGAAATTATAAAAAAAGGAAATGGGTTTTTTTTGGGTGGTAAAACAAAAACTCTATTTGAAAGTTTATTATCTCTAACAAATTTTTTTATATTGTTTAGTTCAGGGCCATAGCCTATGAGAATTAGATCAACATCTTTGTATTTATTGCTCAAAACATTAAAAGCTTTAAGCAACGTTAATACATCTTTTCTTTTGGTAAATCTTGAAACTGATAATAATCTAGTTCTGGATATATCTTTTTTAATGATACTTGGTACATATGATTTAGATAACTTAATAATTTTACTTGAACTAGTTGGGCTATAAATTGTCTTAATTTTTTTGTTAACAAAAACCGAAAGATCTTTAGAAAGCTTTTTTGCATTACCTATTATTAAAGTCACTTTACTATAATTAAGTCTCATAATACTTTTTATAATATTTTTTTTTAAAAAATCTTTTATAGATTCATAATAATTAAGCTCATCAAGGTGATTTCTTTCAATTAATACTGATTTGTAATTTTGAAAACCTTTAAGAATAAAGGGTGTAAAAACATTTGAGTAATTTTGATTTGAAATATATATTTTTTTAGCAAATCTTTTATTATTATATTTTGATAATATTTTTCTTACTTGAATAATGCTAAGTAGCATTCTTGTGCTCTTAATTTTAATAATTTTTATATTTTTATTTAAATCTAAACTGTTATCCTTTTTTATATACAAATAGACAATTTCAAATTTTTTTTTATCCATTCCATTTAATAATTGACTTAATGAAATAGTTGCACCACCTAAATATGAATATGGATGAAAACAAATAATTAGTTTTTTTTTATACATCTTGTATATTCGTAATAGTTTTTAATTTACATTTAAAAAAGATTGAATTAATAAAATGTTTTTAAGGCAAAAAATTGACCTAAGCTACCAAAATGTCTTTATTCCTAACAATGTTAAAAAAATTGGTGGTAAACGATTAAGCCAAAGATTTATTAAGAAAAAGAAATTATTTTCAATTATTACTGTAGTTCTAAACAATGAAGAGTTTATTGAAGATACAATCAAGTCAGTAATTAATCAAAATGTAGATTTTGAATATATAATTATTGATGGTGGTTCTACTGATAAAACTGTTGAGATTATAAAGAAATATGAAGACAAGCTAGATTTATGGATATCAGAAAAAGACCTTGGGATTTATGATGCTATGAATAAAGGTTTAATTTTTTCACATGCTAACTATATTGGATTGATTAACTCAGGTGATACATACAATATAAATAGTTTGGATATTATTAAAAAATATATTAAAAAAGACCTCAGTATTGATTTTATTTTTGGTACTGTTAAAAAAAAAATATTAAAGTTTGGATTTAATAAAAATAAAATAAATTGGTCTTTTGATTTTTATCCCAGCCACTCAAGTGGGTTTTTTATATCTTCTGAAGTTCAAAAAAAAATTGGCCTATATAATCTTAAGTATAAACTTTCAGCCGATTATGACTTATTTTATAGATTAATCAAAAGTAAATTTTATGGTATTTCAACTAATAAGAGAGAGGTAGTTGGCAACTTCAAGAGTGGCTCGTATTCTAGCACTTTTAGTTTTGATGATCAATTTTCAGAAGAAATACAAATTAGAATTGATAACAATCAAAATAAAATAGTAATTTTTTTTATAATTTGTTTAAATTTTTTGAACTCCAGAATGCAAAAAAAAAAGCTATCTTATAAATTCTTTTTTAAGTTAATTATATTATGTTTTAAAAACTAATTATTTTTTATTCTTCTCCAAATTTTTCTTAAGAAATTTTTTATAGTATATTTTCTTGAATATATCTTTTTTTCTGGTTCTAGCTTATTTTCATTTTTTTTGAAAATTTTAGCCATACCTGACCCCTTAAAATTAAAATTGAGATCAAAATTATTCATATTTGAGTTAAAAATTTTTAAAATTTCTTCAAAAGTTTCTTGATTATTTATTTCACTATTAAAATGTTCTCTAATATTATTTTTTGAATATATAATCCAAGATACATCATCTATAATAAAATAACCGCCTTCTTTTAAAAATGGGTAGTAGTAATAAAAAATTTTTTTTACATGTTCAGCATCATGGAAACTGTCTAAATAAATTAAATCAAATTTAGCTGGAATATTTTTTGTTACATACTTAAAATTATCATCTCTAGAATGTATAAATTTCCAAGATGATGATGAAAATTTTTTCGAAGAGTCATCTAAATCTACAGAATATAATTTTCCTAAATTTTTTTCACATATATCAATGAATAAACTTGTGGATACCCCGTATCTAACTCCAAATTCTAAAATAGTTGGTTTTTCTACTTTTATTAAATCTTCATAAAATGTTTCTTTCAATTTTTCAAAATATGTATTTTTTAGATCTGTCATAATTTAACTATTATTCTATTTAGAATTTAATTAATTGATATAAATTTATTGAATATTGTTTTCCACACGAATCTAACTGCATAAATAAAATGTATAGATGATCTTTCATTACCATAAAAAGTCTTTATTGGAATTTCTCTAATTTTTTTATCTTTTTTACATAATGCAATACGCATATCTATATCAAAGCAAAAATTATTATCTGCCTTTAAAAAAAATTTTTTATCTATCTTTTTTAAATTATAAGTCCAATATCCAGTGTGGCAGTCTGTAAAATTAGTGCCATAAAGAAGATTAAAGAATTTACTCAAAATAATATTACCAATAAATTTGTAAAGTGGCATTTTTCCCTTAATCGCATTAATTTTTTTTACCATTCTAGAACCAGAAACTGCAGCCACATTACTTTCTTTAAGGATTACCTTTAACATTTCTTTAATATATTTAGGATTATACTGGTTATCACCGTGAAGCATCACTGCGTAGTCGAAATTATTCTTAAATGCAAAATTTAAACATTTTTTAATATTTCCACCATATCCAAGATTTACTTTATTAATATTAGTGTTCAATTTAGCTTTATATTTCAACTTTAACTGATTAATATAATTGATAGTATCGTCATTTGAACAATCATCGCTTATAAAAAGTTCAAAATAATGATTTTTTAAGTAGTCAAATGGTATTTTTTTTATTACATCTACCACTCTGTATGATGACTTATATGTAATAATAAAAATTAAAATTTTTTTTCTCATTGATACTTATGATACGATTTAATAATTCTGAAAACAAGAAATTGTTGATACACATATCAAATTTTATTCACTCAGTATGTAAAGGAGATAGACTTGATAGAATTTTAAAAACAGCAACTATTATTATAAAATATATTTCAAAAAAAAAAAATGCTATTTTAAATTTTGACTGTGGGTCTATTGAGATATCTAAAAGACTAAAAAAAAAAATATTAAAAATAAATAATTCCCAGCAGCAAGATAGTATATTTAATCCAATTCTTAATAAAAAATACCGCTTTGCCTCTCTTTAGAAATATGAAAAAAACTAATTATGTTTATTTTTTTCCAATCTTACTAATTTTAAGTATTGGTTTAGGTTACTACTTTAAAGAAGATAGTCTAGGAGGTGCTCAACATGATTATCTATTTCACGAAAAGTTTTTTTCTTTGTTTTTGAACGATTTTAATCAAACATTTTCAAATTATGGATCTGGAGAATTGAGAGCAAGAAATTCACCTGTGTTTTATATGATTTTTGCATTTCTTTTAAAAATTGGCTTTACAATAGAAAATTTAAAATATGCTAGCTCTCTAATTCTTATTGGATATTTTTATATCTTTCAAAAATGTTTAAATCTTAAATATAAGAATATTAGTGTTTCTTATCAGATTCTATTTGCATCAGTAATACTTGTTTCTCCAACTATAAGATCTTTAATTATATGGCCTTACCCATTAATATGGGCTTTGTTAATATTTTTTTTTTCTATCCACTTTTTTTTAAAATTTCAAAATAATAAGGAAGAGAGTAGCAGGTTTAAATATTCAATTTATAATATAATTTTTGTTGCGTTTAGTTCTTATATAACACCAAATTTTGCAGTATTCAGTCTTTATTTTTTATTTTGTTTTTTTCAATATTATGGGTTTTCCAAAAAAATATATTTTATAATATTGTTAAATATTACACTAGCTTTACCAGCAGTATATTATTATTATTTAAAAGATTTTTATATATTTTCTCATAATATTTATGAAGTTGATAATGTCACTAAATACAACATTTTTAATAAAATAATTATTATATCTTCTTTAATAGCATTTTATTTCTTACCATTTATAAAATTAAATATACTTAGTTTGAATTCTATAGCTAAATATTTGCTTTCACCAAAATTTAGAATACTTTTACTAATAAGTTTAATTTTCTATTTCTTATTTAATTTTCCTAGTGGTGCTGGTGGTGGAATCTTTTATCATTTATCAAATAAAATATTAGGTAACTCACATATTCTTTACCTGATCTTTATTTTATCATTAATAATTTTTGATTTACATGGATTTTTTAATAAAAAAAATTTTGTTTTATTTTTTTGTTTAATAATCTTTAACCCCCAATTATCAATTTATCATAAATATTTTGACCCTTTGATTTATTTTTTAATTTTATTCCTTTTTGAAATAAAGGGTGCAGATATCGTAAAACTAAGTAAAAAACTTTATTTCAAAATTTTAATTTTTTATAGTCTTTTTTTAATATTAAATATCTATAAAGTATTAATTACTTACTAGATATGAAAAATTTAACCTTATTAATACCAGCAAAATATGAGAAGGAATCTCTACCAGTGGTTCTTGAAGAAATAAAAAAATTGGATTGTAATATAAAAGTGATCTTAGAAAAAAACGATGTAGAAACTATAAATTCAATTAAGGATTTCAACTGTGAAATAGTTTATCAAAAAGGTAAGGGCTATGGTGATGCCTTAATAGGTGGGATAAACTCTGTTGACACACAATTTTTTTGTATTTTTAATGCTGATGGCTCATTTGATCCTAAGGAGTTAGATGCAATGAAAACAAAATTAATAGATACAAAATCAAATTTTATTTTTGCATCGCGTTATGAAAAAAATTCAGGTAGTGACGATGATACCTTTGTTACTCTCATAGGTAATTATTTTTTTAGTTATTTATGTAAAATTTTATTTAATATCAAAATTAAAGATATACTTTATACTTTTGTTATGGGTGAAACTCAAACTGCCAAAGAACTTAAATTAAAACAAACTGATTTTACTTTTTGTATAGAGCTGCCTATTAAGGCGCATCTTAAAATGTTAAAGATAACTTCAATAAATTCATTTGAAAGATCTAGAATTGCAGGTCAAAAAAAAGTAAATGCATTTAAAGATGGGCTATATATACTTATCTACATTTTTAGATTATTTTTTAAATTTAAATAAAAACAACCTTAAATATAAAAAAGAATAAATGAAAATTGTAGTTAATATTAAAATAATTTGAAGTTGCGAATTATATATATCTTTTGATGCAACATAAAAAATTGTTAGATTGTATAAATTTATCATATTAGCAGTTAGTGGATTTGTAATTTTACCTATATTTTTTTTTTTAAGATAATTGAATAATAATTGATGAAAATGTTTAGTATCAGGTAGGATTGGTGATCTTTTAAGTTTTGCCTTTCTAATTATTGAAAACAAATTTTCAAAACATGGGTACCAAAGTAAAAGGACAATAAAAAATGGCGATATATCTGGATTATTTGCATAGATTTTCAACATAATAAATCCAAATATGAAACCAAGTAAATATGCGCCACTATCACCAATAAAAAATATTTTAAATATATTGAATATAAAAGCTGAAAACAAAGCAATTATTAATAAACTTATTTCTAAAGGAGATAATGGAAGAAGTTCATATAATTGTAGTTTATAAATAAAAAAAGTTATTAATAAATAGTAACCAAGTGACAAAGTATCTAATCCATCAATAAAATTTGTTCCGTTTATTAAAATTACAAAACATAAACTTACAAATAAATAATTAATAATAGTATAGTTTAAAAAATAATCTAAAATGATTATTCTCAATGATGATATTTTAATTGTTTCAAGATAAACAAATATTATTATAAAAAAAACCTGTAAAAATAGTCTAATTGCAGGAGATACAAGTATTTTTAAATCAGACATCAGACCTAAAAAAAACATAGCAAATAATGTTATTAAAAAAACATTTGAATAATCCATAAAAATTAGAAAAGAACTTAGTAGAATTAGTAAGCCACCTGTTAATGGTATATTATTTTTTTCAGCATATTGTTGATGCTGCTCACCTGTAAAATTTATTAAATAAGATTTTTTTTTTAAAAAAAAACCAACAACTAGTACACAAACAATTATAGACAATAAAAGTAATAATAAATTCATTTATTTTTTTTAATTAAGTAATTTGAGGATAAGCATATTAAATAATATAAGGAAATAAAATAATTGAATTTCATATATTTGTTATAAACATTAAATCCATCAATTATTTTTCGAAAAAATACTGATGATAATGAGTTATTCGCCACATTCCAATTTGTTAAAGTTTTTTTAATACCATATATTTTATAACCAGATTTAAGAATTTTTAACCATAAAACAAAATCTTCTTTGGTTTTTAGATTTGGAAAACAACATTTTTTATTTAATATTTTTTTTTTCAATACTACGGTAGAAAGTCCAATATCACAGGAGGTTAAAAGATCGTTAATCTTGAAAAAATTTCTTGCAATTCTTTTTTGTATTGACTCATTAACTTTAAGAATATTGTATGAAGTGTGTGAAATATTAATGTTATTTTTTTCCATAAAATTTATCTGTGTTAAAATTTTGGATGGTAGCCAAAAATCATCTGCGTCTAAAAATGCTATGTAATCACCTTTAGATTTACTTACACCTAAATTTCTTGAAAAACCGGCACCTAAATTTTTTTTATTAATAAAAATTTTAATTCGTTTATCTAATTTTTTTAAATTTTGAATAAATTTCAATTCATTTAAACAAGGATCGTCATAAATAATAATAATTTCTAATTTTTTATATGTTTGTTTTAATACAGAAATAATAGTTTTTTTTATAAAAAATTTTTTTTTATAATATGGTATAATTACACTAACTAATTTCATGAACTAAAATCAATTTTTTTTTTAAATCCGCCAAAAAATTCAGGCATAATTATTTTGTATGACCATAAAAATTGTGACAATAAAAAACGAGAACTATTTATTCCATTATTAATATAAATTATTTTTTTATTTTTTTTTGAAAATAATAATGCAGCTTTAGACACATTCGTTTTTGAAGAAATAATCATATCCGTTTTAGATAATAATAGAGTTTCAATTAATATGTCTCTTCCAAGCAAGTATCTATGATTATTTCTGCTTGTTTCCTGAAATATCTTTGATTTATTAGATCTATAACTGTCAAAAAAAATTATTTTATTCTTGTACTTTTTTTTTAATCTATTTAAATAATTTAATTGTTCTGTAATAATAAAAACTTTATCGTACCCATATTTATTTAAAAAATTATCAATCAAAAAGGTAACTTGTGTAAAAGTTGGAGGAAAAGGATGTGATGGTGTTGTTTTCATATCCGTGCCTCTAAAATGTACCCCTAAAACTTTTTTATCTTTAAAGTTTTTCTTTTCAAAGTTTTCTACAATTTTTTT
>Ga0114997_10002464_pt1 | contig 14905 bp, 6 predicted proteins | sample ArcticOcean_MG_C_2_FD_87045 | JGI IMG/M metagenome (GOLD analysis project Ga0114997, IMG submission 87045) | Marine microbial communities from western Arctic Ocean - ArcticOcean_MG_CB4_136 | ecosystem: Environmental > Aquatic > Marine > Oceanic | place: Arctic Ocean: Canada Basin | collected... | reverse complement strand
CCCAACGATCGACGAGCATGGAATATAAAATCTCCGACGGAGAAACGATTGTAGCAGTTCCTTGGTCTTTGTCGTCTTGAGACTGGTGATTCAACTTGTGCGTTCGAGATTTTCTTTCAAGCGTTTCTCTCGCCGCGTAAATCGCCTCTCCAAACGGCAACGATTTAATCACTCGACCAATATCCGCCGTCGCACCACAGTTCACGCCCATTGCGTCGCATGCCGATTCGACAAGTGCACGAACACCTGAAAAGTTCGAATGTCTCGCCGCCGCCGGGGAATTATACAGGAAAAGTGTAGAAACGAACGCAGAAACGAAATCGTTTTCGTCGCAAGCGCGTCGCAGAGACGCGTGCCAAAGTCTTTCTTTAGCGTCGATGAGCCTAGCTGCATCTTCCTGCGATTCAAATTCAGTGACGAGCTCGGCTTCAGAGATTGCCGCCATTGTGAATTTCAAAGAGGCGTGAGAAAGACGCGAGGAGAAGATGCGTTCAAACGCTAACGCGACCGTTTCGTGATGCTCAAGCGCATCGTACGTGCGCGGATCTTGCGCTCCTCTTCCTCGATCTTGCACGTTCTTGGCATCGTCGTCATCGTCACCAAGTATCGAAGTGCGAATCGTTCTCGCCGTTTCCGCTAGGATTTTATTCTCACTGTCGTCAACTTTCTCTAAACGCAAAGCCGCCTGGAAAAACAATCTCGAAGCTTCTTCGTCCGAGTGACTCGTTTGTGCAGCTCTTCTCGCCAACATTGCCAACGCACGCGCGAAGGCTAGCGCCGGTCGCTCGCCTTCGTAGCACAACAGACTTTCATCCTCTTCACTTTTCTTCTCGTAATCACCCGGAATGGCGCTGCCTAAAAATGCCAGCGCAATCTTCTCTGAAGCTTCGATTTCGCCTCGACGAAAAAGATCAACTACCACCATCGCCGGATCGCCTCTTTGTTTCGCGAATGCTTGGATAGCAATCGTATCTGGATCCAACGCACAGACGGAGGAAAGCGCGGAAGAAAGCGCAAAAACTAAGAGAACACGCGGTAACAAAGTAAATGCATCGTTCGAAACCTTTTTTGGCGTTAAACAGGCGCTGCCTTTTGAGGCTAATCGGAGCAACATGGCAAATCCAAACGCTTTGTGTGCTAGCATGCGCAGCTTCTTCGCCGACGTGAAGGAAGAGGATGAAGAAGACGCAATATCGTGAACGCTCTGAGATAAAGCTACTTCAATACTTTGTGCGCACGCCGCCAAATCTTTATCGTTTACAATCAGCGACTCCCACGCTTTTCGAACGGTCAAAATCGTTTGGCGTTGGAGCAAGCGTCTTTGGTCCCTGAACAACGCATCGTGCGCACTGTTCGAGGAGCTTCTACCAGTCATACTAAGGCCACCAGTACCAGTCGCTTCACATGTGGCAAGGTCGAGCCAATCGACAGCTTCGCGATTCTCGAGACCGCAGAAGTTACACCCGAGCAACTTTGCCATGCGTTCGACAGAATTCCCCGCCGCTCGAGAAAGTAACGAGGTCGCATTTTCAACCGCGTCGTTTTGGAACCGCATGTGCGCTCCAGACGATGAAGCATTCTTTCCACTCGTCGCGAGTGCGCTGATACCACTTTTTCTCAAGAATAATAGTTCTTCTTTTTCCGCGTCCGTGAACGATTTCACAACGGAAAAAGCAACCCCGAGGTTCCCTAGTTTCCATTCAGCGACGTATCGTTTCACGAACTCTCCCCAATTCTGAACAAGATCATCGACTGTTTCCGAGGATGAAGCTAAAGTCGCGGCTATAGCATCAACAATCGACGTTCCATCGCTTTCAAAGTCTTTGCCAAGTGCTCGACGAAATCCTGCCGCGCTCACCCCTCTATCTAGACCAATCTCTGAAATCTCCGAGGCTAAAATCTTTGCAAACGTGTGCATCTCGCTTTTATCGACTCCAATATCATTCAAATCTCCGAAAAACGATATTCTCAAAGCGCTTAAAGCGGCTTCGGAACCTACACCGTTGATGGCCCACGATTCAAACTTGGCTAAATCAGATTCTAAAGTTTCAACGACCCTCAACGAATCCGCTACGGACCATTTCGAAACGCAGTTACTCGAAAAGAAGACGAAGATCTCCCCACTCTCGGAGTCGAAATACACGTCTCGAACGCTATCAGCACTATCAGTGATAGTAAACGTAGCCATGCGTCGGATTTCGTTCGTGCTCACAAACGTATACGCGGTAACGTGTTCCCTACCTAAATCTTCGTTTCCAAAGACCACTAAATTGCCGCCAGCTGTCGCCCGCGCTCCCGTAACGAACCAGTATTGGGGAGCCGAATTCGTTGTGTTATTTTCGCGACATGAAGAAGTGATCAATGCATCACTTTTCAAAGCTCCTTTTGGTAACATCATTCGAAACAATACGCGTCTGTTTGCTTGCGAGTTTGAGCCAAACGCCCCCTTCGTATTCGCTGTCGACGAAGTAACGCACGTCACCGCCCCATCCCCGGTGACTATCACTGTCACCATCGACCCATCTAACTCGATCGGTCTGGGGGATACGTGGACTACTGGCGGCATGGTCCCTTTTGCACCGAGGCTAATCCCAAACTTTCCCAACAACGAACTCCCAATAGCCGCAGCCGAGGAAGACGATATCGATTGGCTCCCAACCGCAATCTCCGAAAGCGCTTCGCCGGATAAAACGTCCACGAAAACGACTTTTCGCCCGTCCGTACCGCCAACACACACGATCGGCGACCGTTCGTCCGCACCGCTCACCAATCCCGCGCACGTCACCGAGTCTCCCACCCCCGCCGTTTCCAATTTCACCGCTTTCTTCGCCACCGCGCCTCCTTTCAATCGCAACGACGATTTATCCGCAGACTCTTCCACGGTAGCCACGTACATTTCCAAAACTTTCCCGTTATTCTGCACCGTTCGATTACACACGATCACGCGAAACAACGACGCGCCGTCGTCGTTCACAGATGTCGGCGCCAGAACGACGCTTTTCGCGCACAGCTCGTTTTCGGTGTCAGTTGGAAACGTGATTTCAATCGTCTTCACCGCTCTGCTCGCAGCATTCTCTCTTCGTTTCCCACCGCGCTCTTCCCGCCACTCGACGATTTCGACCGCATTCTTTCCGCTCCTCGTTCGCCAGGACAGTAAACTCCCATCTCGCAATCGAACGATATCGCCGGAGCCGGAGGAAAAGTCATTCTGTTGTTTCTTTTCAATTCGCGTTCGATCTTCTTCTTCTTCTTCGTTGTTGTTACAATGCGCATTAATGTTTCGAGTGCTCGCATCTTCCGCGGTCGATCCTCTTTCGTTCGCGAAAAGAGCCTCGTCGTCGTTTAAAACGAACAGCGGCGTTTCTTGCGCTGCGAATAACATCCCCCTTTTTTATGCGCCTGCTTTAATCTGAAGAAATTTGAAACAAAAAACAAACGTTCGTTAAAAAGAGAATGTGACACTTGTGAGAGAATCTGATGAGAAATCAACAAAACGCGAGGAGGAAAGCGCCGCGACGAGAGGAGAGAGTATGTTTTTATACTACGCGCGAATGAATGAATGATGATGATAAATCGTGATAAAAGTCAAAGTTTGCAAATTAGAACATGTTGCTATCTCGTCTATGTAATAATATTGTGTCTCTTAAAAATGTAATAACGTCTCTTTCGCGAGAGGAAATTTTCTTTCCTTTTCGCTTTCAGCTACGGCGCATATATAATACTCTAAATTCATCGCAGTACACATGCTTATTCCTTGTCAGCCTTCTTTGCCTTGGACGGGTCTTCCCCGATGTAGACGTCCAAGTCCCAGTCGGAATCGGTGGTCAAATCTTGGCCGGCGGCTAACTTGATCGCACGAGACTTGGCCTTGGCCTTGATATCTTTTCTAGACAACTTCTTCTTCGGGCCCTTGACCTTGACGGTGTTACCCATCGCGTCGATGGTGTCCTCTTGCGGTCCATCCCAGTCCGTCTTTTCAGCCTTGCCCTTTTTACCTTGGCCCCACCTGTTACCGGAGATGATGACTTCACCGGTACCCGGAACGTCCCAAGTTTCCTCCTTCAACGCGTCCGCGAATTCGCAGTTATGCGTGATGAGCAAAACGCCGCCGCCGAATTCCTTGACCGCGCACGCCAAGGCGCCTAACGCATCTCTGTCCAAATAGTTGGTCGGTTCGTCCATGACGACGATGTGCGGTTGTTGCCACATGGCGGCACCGAGAACCAACTTAACCTTTTGGCCGCCAGACAAACCCTTGATTCTGTTGTGCGTACCAAATTCAGCTTCGAGACCAAAGTCGATCAAGTGCTTTTCGACGTTGGCGGTGGTTAGCGGGCGCGCGTACAAGCCAGCGCGCGCGGCTTCTCTTTCGTCGACGCGTTGGATCAACTTGGTGAAACCACACTTTTCGAGCTTGTCCTTTTCCATCCACGTCGTTTGGTCCATGGACAAGTTCTCCCACTTGACTTCGTACTCGTACTTGTTCTTCTTTTGGCGACGAGAGATGATCTTTTCGACAACCAACTTCATGACCTTGCCATCTTCTTTGGTGACGTTGATCTTTTCCTTCATCAATTTTTCTTCTTCCGGCGTGTATTGCATGGTGACCTTGGTCAAGTTTTCCTTATCTTCGCCGGTTTGAAATCGCCATCTGATGTACTCGTTCGGCGTCTTCTCCAAGTGCTGTTCGACGTGGTGGAACGCGTGCTGCGCGACGTACGCGTAACGCATGTTCGGGTGTCTCCAAACCGTACCTTGGTCCGGTTCAGCTTCACCAGTGAGCAACTTGATGAACGTGGACTTACCGGCACCGTTCGGGCCTAAGCACGCGACTCTGGAAGACAAAGAAAGTTGGATCGAGGCGCCTTGGATGATTTGCCTCTCCGTGTTCGGGTACTTGTACCAACAGTTGGTCGCCTTGACGATGGCTTTATCCTTGTTCTTCACGCCTTCTAAGAAACCAGGCGCCGGGAAGATGAACTTCAGTTCGTCGTTGGACAACTCGGTGTACTTCTTCGCGGCTGGGCACTGACGGATGAATTCAGTCAAGTTACCCTTGTACGTAACAAGCTTTCTCGTTTCGTAGTGGATGATGTGCGTACACACTCTGTCCAAGAAACCGGCATCGTGCGAGACAATCATAGAAGAAATAGTCGTTTGAGAGATCAAATACTCCTCCAACCACGCGACGTTCTTAACGTCCAAGTGGTTGGTTGGTTCGTCCAAAAGCAAAATGTCCGCCTTCATCAAAATCGCTCTTGCCAAGGCGAGTTTCATCTTCCATCCACCAGACAACGCGGTGACGGCACCTTCTTGCATCGTTTCCGTAAATTGGAAAGTCGTCAAAACCTTCTTGACTTCGTCTCTGCTGGTTCCGTGCTCCTTGATGACATCTTTGGCAGAGATGAAGTCGACGACGTTCATGTCCCCGACGTCGCCTTGGATGTCGTGTTCAACGTACACCGTTCTCAACTCTTCCGGTGGCGGGAAACCGTCCACTTGACCGTTGTTGATGGCCTTCATGAGCGTCGATTTACCGCAACCGTTCGGACCGCACAAACCGTATCTTTTACCCTTCTTCATGTGCAAAGTGGCGTTGTTGAGCAAAATGAGCGCACCGTACGCCAAGGAAAAGTCGCACTTGCACAAGTCTTCGCCTTCTTCGTCTTCAACTACGAAGACTTTCTTCGTGGACAAGTACAACTCTTCGGCCTTGGAAACCAAAGTTGCCGTCAAGGCATCCGCGTCGGCGTAAAACACTTTCATGTACGGCGTCGCGCACGACTTCGTCCACTGGTCCTTGTCAAAGTTCTTTTGCAAGAGCGCGTTGACGGACAAGGCGCAAATGTGATTAAAGATCGGCGCAACCGCCGGATCTTCGACAAACTTCGCAACGTCCGCGTCCGAGGCACCAGTTGCGGTGACCATGAGCGCTTGTAACTCTTTCGAAACCATGGATTCATCGTAGTGAGTAGAGGCATCTTCGGCTTCCGCGGCGGCGGATTCCGCGGTTTCGCCGGCGGCGTTCAACAACGTCTTGTACGCTCTCGTACAAACCGTTCTGCATTCCGGATCGGCAACTTCGTCCATCGCTCTCTTCAACAACGGCAATAACTTCGGGACAAACGGTTTGGCATCCATCGGATCTTCCACCAACTTACACATGTTGTCGATGATAACCGCGGATTTACGCTTAATCGCAGTCATTTGCGAGTGCGACAAACCTCTCATCAAAAGCGGACCGAGAATGGACAAGGTCGGCGACTCGACTTGTTGAACAAACGTCGTCGCGGCGAGCTTGTGCACGCACTCCGGCACTTCGTCAATCTTGACGATGCACTCAATCAACGTCGGCACGAACGGCTCAATGTCCAAGTTACCAATCGTCGACGCCGCCTTGGCCATCGTATCCGAAGACTTCTCCTTGACTTCATCTCTCATGTCAACCATGACTTGCGCAATTTCCGGAACCAATTCCGGCAACGCCGCGGCGACCGACTTCGGTGCAGCGCCGACGAAAAAGTCAATGACTCTCAACGCATCCATCTTGGATTGCCAAAACGGACTGGCGAAACCGGCGAAAATAGCTTTTTGGCACGCTCTGATGGCAAACGGCGACAACTTGGCCAAGATGGCATCCACCGCCGGGTCCGCCGCTTCTCTCACGTCTTTGGACTTGTTATCCCCGGCCAAGGTAATAGCCACTTCTAACAACTCAATCATGAACGGTTCCTCTTGAGCGCCCGATTTCGAGGCCAACTCCCCGATTTTCTTCGCCGCGTTTGCTCTCGTTTCCGGCTCTTTCTTGTTCGTGGCGTCTTTTTGCAGAGACGCCATGACTTCCGCGGTCACCACGGAGGACGGTTTCGGTACGGTGCACTTCGCGGGAGCCATTGTATATTAAATAGTTCTGTGTATGCGTGAAGAAGAATAAGCGAAGAAGTCGTCGGTTAGTGAACAACACAAAGAAAAGAAATCAAATTGGAAAGAAGAAGATAAAACGTGTCTGGCTGTCAAAGTTCCAAGTTTGTGTTGGAAAAAAAGCGTTCAGAAAGAAAAAATGTTCCATCATCGATGGTCCGGAAACCGAACGAAAAGAGCACCGAAACATCCACGCATTACGAGTTAAGATTTAAATCCACTTGCAACGAGAACATCTCGACGACATTTTCGCGCGTCTCGCTCCAAAACTCGCTCGCAACGGGGCAAAAAGCGCGCGGATGTTCCGGGGGATGTGGCGGCATAAAATGTTTCCTTCCTTCCCTCTTCAGCCGCCTAAAATTTTTCCCTTTTCCAATCGCGCGCGAACAACAAATAACGAGAGACGCGAATCGAAACGCGCGAGAACGACGTTCGAGAATCGTTCACGAATATGTTCTGCGTGCGAAAAAGAGTTAGTCACTTTTGCGCGTAGTTTGCGTACCTTTTGAAAAGATAGATGTGTGATATATGCGATGTGTGCGTGCGTTTGTGTGAAGAACTAAAGTTTTGAGTTGAGCCTGTTCACAAATTTCTGGCCGTCGGTTTCCATCTCTCCACAAAAATCGCTTTTTTTATGGGGAGAGAGCAGCAAAAGAAAAAAAAGGAACAACTCTTCTCTCTCGAAAAAGAGAGGGCAAACGAACAGAGAGACAAGACAGTCAAACAGAGCAAAAGTTCTTTTTTTCGAGAGAGAGAAACTGAGTCGTTTTTTGGGTCGATCTTCCTTTTCCTCTCTGTCGCCTACGAATTATTGAGGGAAACCTCTTTCCACACAAAAAGTTGTCTCGTTATATACCAAAAACGGAATTTATGGCGAGCAAGAAGAGAGCGATCGAACGCGCGTTTAGCGCGATCATCAGTAGGAGTAGCATTAGTAGTAGCAGCACGTCGTCGTCTTTTATGAGATCTTCTTCTGCGTCTCCATCATCACTCTTTAATAGGAATTTGTCCTCGACATCATCATCAACATCGTCGACGACAGCAACGGCTTCTGAAACGTCTTCCCCATTAGTGAAGAATTTCGACGTCTACCGGTGGTCTCCGGAAGCTCCGAAAGACTCTAAAGACTCTAAACCGCACTATCAATCGTACTCGGTCGACTTGAACGACTGTGGGCCGATGATGCTCGACGTTCTCTTGAAAATTAAAGATGAACAAGACCACTCGTTGAGTTTCCGCAGATCGTGCCGAGAAGGCATCTGTGGATCGTGCGCGATGAACATCAACGGCGTGAACACGTTAGCGTGCTTATCTAAAGTGGAGAAATCGACCGCCGCGGAGACGATGAAAGTCGCGCCGTTACCGCACATGTTTGTCGTCCGAGATTTAGTCGTAGACATGAGCAACTTTTACGCGCAGTATAAATCGATCAAGCCGTGGTTGATTCGAGACGACGAGGAGGAAACCAAAGCGAGCGGCCGAGAAAATTTACAATCGAAAGAAGATCGCGTAAAATTGGACGGTTTGTACGAGTGCATTTTATGCGCGTGTTGTTCGACGTCCTGCCCATCCTACTGGTGGAATTCGGACAAATATTTAGGCCCGGCGGTGTTGTTGCAAGCGTATCGATGGATCATCGATTCGCGCGACGGGAAAAAGAAGGACCGGTTGATTCAAGTCAACGACGCGTTCAAGTTGTACAGATGTCACACGATTATGAATTGCACCAAGGTGTGCCCGAAAGGCTTGAATCCGGCCAAGGCGATCGCGAAGATTAAGACGATGGTGAAGTAGTTGAGCGCGGTATTAGTCGTCAGTTGGTGGGTAGCCGCTCCAGAAGAAAGAGTAGAGCGGTATGCGTTCGTTTTTATCATCAGAGATTGAAGAAAGCCGTTCTTGCAGAGTTAATGAGAGCGCGAGAGAGAAGAAGAGAGAAAGAATAGGAGAGAGAGAGAGAGTTATTTTTGTACATTTAAAAATACAGTCAAGTCAAACACACACACTACTACCCAAAATACACACACACACACACGGGAAAAATATGTTCAAGAAGCTGTGCAGTTCGATCGCGACGCCGCCGACGACGACAAAAAGCAGCGGCGGCGGCGGCGGCGCCGTCTCTTCTCAAAACCTTACTCGCGAGAGTACTAACAAACCTCCTCTTCTAAAAGCAGAAGATGTTGAAGAAACTCGCAGCAAAGTATTCCCCGTTTTTGACCCGAACCCGAACAACGTTTCCATACACCCGAAAACACCCATCCGAAACTTCGAGCTGGGCCCAATCATAGGCACCGGGTCGTTCGGGATCGTTCCGATTGCCAAACACCGAGACTCGGGCTTAGTCGTCGCGATTAAAATCTTATCTAAAGCGCACGTCGCCAAGACGAAACAGATCGTGCACATCGTTCAGGAGAAAAAAATACTCGAGAGGTGTTCCAAGAGCGAGTTTATCGTGCGATTGTTTTCGTACGCGCAAACGAGGGAGGAAATTCATTTAGTGATGGAGTTTGTTCCGGGAGGGGAATTATTTAATCAGTTGAGGATCTATCGACGATTGAAAAATGACATCGCGCGATTTTACGTCGTTGAAATCGCGCTCGCGTTCGAGTACTTGCACGAGACGTGCGCGAAGCCGTGTCGGGTGGCGTATAGAGATTTGAAACCGGAGAATGTTTTGTTAGACGGATACGGGTACGTGAAGTTGGCGGATTTCGGATTCGCGAAGCAATTGGGGCCGAAAAGTATTGGTAAGAGGAAAGATGGCGGCGGCGGCGGCGGTAGTGGTGGTTGCGATGGTGCTATGGAAGAGTTGCGCCAGAAGGTTGGATTTATTGAAAACGAAAAGGCGTACACGTTGTGTGGGACGCCGGACTATTTAGCGCCGGAAGTTATTTTGAACGGAGGTCACGACGAGTCCGTAGATTGGTGGGCGCTTGGAGTTTTGCTCTATGAACTCGTGAGAGGTATACCGCCGTTTCAAAGCGAAGAACCGTGGGCGACGTATCAGAAAATTTTGAAGAGAGAGTTTACGTTTCGGCCGAAAGAACCGAAGAAAGCGAAGAAGACGAAGCATAAGAGCGGTAAAAAAGAGACATCGACGACGACAACGAGTGGGAGTAAGAAGAAAAAAGTCAAAACAGACGAAGGCAATGGAAAGCAAAACGACAAAGAAGGAGAGGATGAAGAAGAGGAAGAAGAAGAAGAAGAAGAAGAAACTGAAAACGCGTTCGGATTTACGAAAGAAAGCCGAGACTTGATACGTAAACTCTTAACCGTCGAAAGCGCGAATCGTCTCGGCTCGACGTATGGCTCGATTGAAATCAAAAACCATCCTTGGTTTCGCTCGGTCGATTGGAAGCTGGCGAGTGAACGCAAATGGAGGAAACCTCCGATTGTTCCACAGTGTCCGCGATCGGAGAAGGAGTTATACGCCATGTTGCAGAAAATCGCCGAGGAGGAAGGTTTCGACGAAGAGAGCAGCGCGAGAAACGATACAAACTTTGTCGAACTTTCTCAAGAGGACGAGGCGGCGTTCCAAGCGCTTGAAGACGACTGCGAGGGCGCGAACGATAAAAATGAAAACGAAATCGATAATATTATCACCGTCGAAACGTAACGTGTCGACGATGTGCACTTCTATAATAATTATTATTTATGTATGCGAGAGCGCGCTAAACCGCAAACAATACATCTCTCTCTCTGAACTTTTTTAAAGTCTAAACGCTATGAAAGCTACTTTTTAGAATATAAATACTATCTGCATCACGTGCTCTTCTTTCTCTTCTTTCTTCTCCACGCGAAATCGTCGTTTTCGTCCGAATCATCGTCGTCGCTACTCTCGTCCTTCTCTTCGCCTTTCCGCCAGTTAACTTTCTTTGCGCCGTCTTCTTTATTCTTCTTCTTCTTCATCAAAATCTCCATCGCCTTCTCCCGCAAGGCGTCCACCTTATCAAACCCAGCCACGGTATCCGCTATGACCTCGTCCGCCAACTCTTTCGCATGCATGGCCGCCTCTTCCTCTTCTCGTTTCATTCGCTCCTCCTCTTCTTTTTGTTTCAAGTATTCTTGCCCGCTCGTCTCGTCCGCAACGGTTTTTTGTGTGTTGTCAATACTCCTCGTCGTCGTCGTCACCACGCCTCCCTTCTTCTCCTCCTCCTCATCTTTCCTCGTCTTGCGTTCCTCATCCTTCGCATGCGCCGCCGCGTGCTCGTCGAAAAAACCCGCCGGCAAAGAAGAAGATATTAGTACCTTCTTCTCGTCGCCTTCTTCCCTCCGATTGCTCATCATCAAAGAGCCTCCTCCTAATCCTCCTAATCCTCCTACTCCTCCTCCTCCTCCTCTTCTTCCTCCTGGCGCTTCGTCGTCCTCTCCGTTAATCGTTCTTTGCTTCTTTATCTTCTTCTTCTCATTAACTTGCTCCACTTTCGCTCGAAACGCAGCTTGGAATTTGTTGACATTGGTTGTTGACATTTTCCGAGAGGAGACAAAAATCTGCCGTTTTTTGCTTCTTTTTTCCTCAAAATTTCAAGAAAAAAAATTTGAAAAACCGAGAAAAAGAACTGTCGAAAGGAGTCTCTTTCTTCATAATAAAATCATCTTTATATTCTCTGTATCAGAAAAAGAAGAAGACCAAGACCATGGGTTACGCGTCCGCGATCAACGAGTGCTACGAAAAGCTCGAAAAGATCGGGCAAGGGACGTACGGGAAGGTGTACAAAGCCCGCGAACGCGCGACCGGGAGATTGGTCGCGCTGAAGAAAACAAGATTGGAGGTACGTGGTGTCGTTTTTTTTACGTTTTTCCCTCTTCCCCTTTTGTTGGGGAGATTTTGATGAGAGCAGAGAAGTGGATCTCTTTGTTTTGATCAGAGAGAGGTTGCGTCGTCGTTTCCGACGGTGAAAGCGGGTGGTCTCCCGGTTGTCTCGTTCGAGATGAGAGAGAGACGAAGGTTTCGTTTCTCTCTTTTTCGTTGCTCTCTCGTATCGCGCTTCTGTTTTTGAAAACGGAATCAAAATCTTTCATCACGATGAGAGAGGGGAACGGCGTCTCCAATTTTTGAAAATCTTCGCGCGTTCGGGAACTTTTCATTTCTGTTTTTATATCATACTCATACGTATACTTTATATACTAAACAGATGGAAGAAGAAGGCGTACCATCCACGGCTTTAAGAGAAGTATCCTTGCTCCAAATGCTCTCCGAATCCGCGTTCATCGTTCGCCTTTTAAAAGTCGAACACGTGGAAGAAGACGGCAAAGCGATGCTTTATTTAGTCTTTGAATATTTGAACCAAGATTTGAAGCACTTCATGGATGAAACCGGACGAGGACCGGCGAACCCGCTTCCGAAATCGACGGTGCAAAACTTCATGTACCAACTCTTGTTAGGCACCGCGCATTTACACAAGCACGGCGTGATGCACAGAGATTTGAAACCGCAGAACTTGTTGGTGGATAAAGCGCAGAACGTGTTGAAGATTGCGGATCTCGGTTTGGGGAGAGCGTTTTCGGTTCCGGTGAAGAGTTACACGCACGAGATTGTGACGTTGTGGTATCGCGCGCCGGAAGTTTTGTTGGGGGGGTCGCACTATTCTACTCCCGTAGATATTTGGTCCGTCGGGTGCATTTTTGCGGAAATGGCCAGGAAGCAACCGTTGTTTCCGGGTGATTCCGAGTTGCAACAGTTGTTGCACATTTTTAAGTTGTTGGGAACGCCGAACGAAACGGTGTGGCCGGGGGTGACCAAATTGAGAGATTGGCACGAGTTTCCGCAATGGAAAGCGCAAGATTTGGCAAAAATTGTCCCGCAGCTGGATGAAAACGGGATCGATTTGTTGCAACAGATGTTGGAGTTTGATCCGGCGAAGAGAATTCACGCGACGGAAGCGTTGGAACATCCGTACTTTGCGGATTTGGAAAAGACGCAGTTTGCAAAAACCGAGGAGCAGTTTGAGAAGGAGAACCGAGTGAGCGTGAACGTGCAATAATAATACTATAGTAGAGAAAAAGAAGGAGGAAGAAGAGAGAGAGAGAGAGAGAGAGAGAGACGTGTTGCTATACATTATATATATATATTAAGATTTTAATACACATCAAAACGCTATCATAATACTACGGTGTTCACGTATCACATCACAAGTAATCCTCCGCTTTCTCGCCTCTCTTTTCGCACTCTTTCTTAAACCGCGCTTGCACCGCTCCGTAGTTATTCTTGTAAATGTAATCCGCATTGCCTTCTTTCGTCGAGGTGTCTATCCCCCACTCGAGCATTTTCTCTCGCGCGATTTTCTCGTTCCCGTCTAACCTGCTCATCCCTAGCGTCTGTGGGATTCCCCAAACGACCACGACGCATAAAAAACCCAACGCGGCTGGGTTTAAATCGAACCCGAGGAGGTCTTGCGTCGCTCGCACCTTTTGGAAATTTCTTCTTCCTTGCGCGGACACGGACGACGCAGAAGCGCACTTTCGATTGCTTCCAACGCTCGGAGAAGAAGATGATAATACAGAAGATGAAGAAGGGACAACGGCAGCGCAGAATGATGCTGCTGAGGACATCGCGTAAGTGTGTGTGTGTGTCGTGTAAACAGAGTGTCTGTGGTTTTTAAAAAAAAGTGAAGATATTTCCCGAGAGAGAGAGAGAGAAAAGATACGCGGGAGAGTCAAAACGCGTGCTCTAATCGAGACTCTTATGTTAGTATTATTCCTAGTTTGCTATTCTTTTATATTGTCGAGGAGCAAAGCGTCTAAATCAACCACCGAGGGCGGTTGGAATAAAATCTCGTACGAGCCGACGTGTCGAATTTTATGTCTCGAGTGGCCGCGGTTGCCGAGGATGAAATCGAAGACGTTCAAGTAGTTGGAGCGGAAGGATTCACGCTTGCGGTCGTAACACATGCATATGGTACCGGCGGCAAACGCGAAGAGGAGGACGTCCAGTCGTTTGTCTCTCCAGGATTTAGGGATGTATCCCCAGGAGAGCATGGAGATGACGACAGATTCCAAGGATTTGTCGAGACAATACGTCGCGAGTTCACCGCGGCGGGATTTTTTTTCTATGAACGTCGCCGCACCAGCGAGTGGGACGCCACAAACTAAGGTCGTTGGCGTGACTTTTTTCGTCAAACGGCCGAGCACGTCCGGACCTTGCCAAGCCAATGCGCAATACACGGTTAAGAACAATGACGACCGCGCGATGCCGGCGAAAAGTTTACCAAGCAACTTGGGATCTTTCAACAGTTTCTCTCGGTGTAAGAGAATCGCAGGGAAGACGTAAATCGGAACGTGGCTGATGAAAGAGGTTCCCCATGAGTCTTTTACGAACGCGAGAAAATGCTCGATTGGATTCGCATCGTTCATGAAAAACTTCCTGTACACGGCGTCTCTCGAGTACGGGAGTTTTACTCCTCCTCCTCCCCCTCTTTGAATCGCTCTCAACATTTCGTCTTTTTTCGCCGCGCTCAACGACCCAGTTTTATTCAACACAATCGCCGTTCTCTCGCAATACTCGCGAAACATCTCTTCCCCTTTGCCTTCTGGATCGTTTTCAGGTAGAAAACACAACTCTCTCAACGCTTCCACCTGCCTTTTCGTCTTGCCGCAGTGTCGATCTAAAAACGCGCCGTACGCGCCTCTCACCGCCTCTGGTTTCAAAATAAAACACCCCAAAATAACTACCGCACTGCCCGTCACCACCGCCACGTCCGCGTGTTCCCGATTCGCCACCCGAAATAAACTTCTAACCCGTTCATTCTCACTTTTCGCGCCTACCCGACTCATCAACACCAACGCCTTCAACGAAAGATACGACGCCAACGAATAGTTCGGCTTCGCGCCGGCCAAGAGAAAACTCGGCGACGCCACCACCCCAGATACGAACGCTCTGTACCGTTTCGTCTTCTCCGCGCCAAACTTCGCCGCGAGAACTTCGTCCGACGTCACATACGCGCCTGCAAACGACCCCACAAACAAACTAAACTTCACCGCGTCT
>Ga0114997_10002462_pt1 | contig 14912 bp, 11 predicted proteins | sample ArcticOcean_MG_C_2_FD_87045 | JGI IMG/M metagenome (GOLD analysis project Ga0114997, IMG submission 87045) | Marine microbial communities from western Arctic Ocean - ArcticOcean_MG_CB4_136 | ecosystem: Environmental > Aquatic > Marine > Oceanic | place: Arctic Ocean: Canada Basin | collected... | reverse complement strand
CAAGAGGAAAAAAAAAGTTTGGTTTTAAATCTGATCGTTCTAATGATGATCAATCAAGAGGAAAAAAAAAGTTTGGTTTTAAATCTGATCGTTCTAATGATGATCAATCAAGAGGAAAAAAAAGGTTTGGTTTTAAATCTGATCGTTCTAAATATAAAAATAAAAAAAAACCCACACAATCATTTAGTTTTAAAAAACACAGTCGAAAAAGTAAAGATAAACAGCCTTAAATAACAAATTTTATAAAAAAATGATCACACTTTGATCTCACCAAATTATCCAGATTTTTTTCTTCCCATAAAAATTAAAGAAACTCCAAATGGAAAAGTTATTTTATTTAAAAATAATTTTTCAAAGATGAAAATTTTATAAAGCAAATAGTTAAATAATTTATTTGGCTTTGCATTTACATTATTAGTAAAATTAATTTTAAATATTTTATAATAAAAAATTGCTAGAACAATTGGTAGAAATAAAAAAAAATTATAATATGAAAGTTTTATTTTATGGAAAAAAGGGGAAATTAAATTATTAAAATTTAATATATTATATCTACGTTTGTGTTGTACTTCAATGTCTTTTTTGGAAAACAAAAATTGATATGCTGGTACTGTTGCTAAAAAAAGTCCGTTGGGCTTTAATAGTTTATGAATTTTTTTTAATTCTCTCTCATCATTTTCTATATGCTCAAGCACATCAGAGGCAATAATTAAATCAAATAACTCATTGCAATTTTCAAAATTATTTACTATAGAAATTTTTTCATCATTGTTAAATTTTTTTTTTAAATACTTTATAGCTTCAGGACTTTCATCATAACATGTTACATGGCCAAAATCAGAAAGCATTTTTGTATTTACACCAACGCCACAACCAAAATCTAAAATTTTAAGATTATTTTTATTTATATTTTTCTTTAAAATTGAAAGCATAATATTTTTTTTTCCCTCAAACCACCAATGATTCTCATGGTTTGCATCGTAAAATTTATAAACATCAATTTCCATAATAATTTCTTTCTTTTGGTATCAATAAATTATTACTGAGGCAACTATTTAATTTTAATTTCTATCTATACTCATCAATCTTTTGTAAATTTTTTTACACAACGCACTTTTTATTATTGGTGCTATTGCAGTATACATATCGTAGATTATTTTTTTTAATACGTTTAGTTATTTTTCTTTCTAAATTGATAATAAAGTCTTCTTTGCAGAAAATATATTTATTAAATTCTTTAAATCTGAATATGCTTTTTTTTGCTCATCTTATTGGGTAAATTATGATCATGCTTGATCATAAAAATCTTAACTTTTTTAAAAAATCTTTGATTATCTGGATTTTTGGTGCGGCTAGAGAGACTCGAACTCTCACTGGGAAATCCCACATGGCCCTCAACCATGCTTGTCTACCAATTCCAACATAACCGCACTATGCGTCAGAATAAATGAATGACAATTTATCTGCAAGTTGATACATTTTAAATATGGAGTTAAATACTAATATCAAAATTTCAACTGACCACATTTATAACAAAATTTCAAATGTAATGCCTGAAATTGAGTGGAAAGTTCATGCTCCATTAATTCATAAAATTAACAAACTAAAGAAAGAAAAAAATGCAGTAATACTCGCCCACAATTATCAAACGCCAGAAATATATCATGGTGTAGCAGACTTTGCTGCTGACTCGCTTGCGTTGGCTATTGAAGCATCGAAAACTAAAGCAGATATAATTATTATGTGTGGAGTTCATTTTATGGCTGAAACAGCAAAGTTAATGAGCCCTAATAAAAAAATACTGTTGCCTGACATGAATGCAGGATGTTCTTTATCTTCATCCATAACTGGAAAAGATGTTAGGTTATTAAAAGAAAAATACCCAGGAGTTCCAGTTGTTTCTTATGTAAATACTTCTGCAGATGTAAAGGCTGAGACTGATGTATGTTGCACATCAGCTAACGCTGTTAAAGTTGTTGAGTCATTAGGTGTTAAAAAAGTAATTTTTTTACCAGATGAATATTTAGCAAAATATGTAGCATCAAATACTACTGTAAAAATTATTTCATGGAAAGGTACTTGTATGGTTCATGAACAATTTACAGCTAAAGAAATTAATGAAATAAAAGAGCAGAATCCAGGCATTGTTGTTATTGCACATCCCGAATGTCCTCCTGATGTAATTAATGCTTCAGATTTTGCTGGATCAACTACTGGTATGAGTGAGTATGTTAAAAAAAATCAACCAAAAAAAGTTATGATGGTCACCGAATGTTCAATGAGTGATAATGTTCAGGTTGAAAACCCGAACGTACAATTTATAAAACCATGCAACCTTTGTCCTCATATGAAAAAAATTACATTACCAAAAATATTAGATTGTCTAGAAAAAGAAAATAATGAAATTATCATTCCAGATAACTTAATAGAAAAAGCTAGACTGTCTGTGGAAAGAATGACTTCGATAGGTCGTTAATAATAAAAAGTGGTAAATATTGTAAAACAAGCTTTAGCAGAAGATTTAAAACCTTCTGGTGATATCACAACACAGCTTATTAAAAATAATAAAAAAATTAGAGTAAAAATTATTGCTAATCAAACTTGCGTAATTGGAGGTTTAAATTTTGCTAAAGAAATATTTAAATATTCAGATAAAAAAATTAAATTTATATTAAAAGCTAAAGATGGAAATAAAGTAAAAAAAGGAAAAGTCGTAGCAATAGTTTATGGAAAAGCTAAGGCTATATTAAAAAGTGAAAGAGTGTCTCTTAATTTTTTAAGTTTAATATCGGGAGTAGCAACGCTAACAAAAAAATATGTTGATAAGATAAGTGGTAAATCTTGTAAAATTTGCTGCACAAGAAAAACATATCCAAATCTAAGATTAATACAAAAATATGGTGTTAAATTGGGTGGTGGTTACAATCATAGATTTAATCTTAGTGATGAAATTTTAATAAAAGATAATCATATTGCTATAGATGGGGATATAAAAAAACTAGTAAAAAGAGCTATTAAAAATAAAAAAGGAAAAAAAATCACTGTCGAGGTAGATAGTCTTTATCAACTTAAAAAAATTATTGGACTAAAATTTGATAGAGTTTTGTTTGATAATATGAATCTAAGAAACCTGAAATTGGGAGTTAAAATTGCAAAAAAATATTACGAAACTGAGGCGTCAGGAAATATTAATTTAAAAAATGTAAAAAAAGTAGCTTCATCTGGTGTAAATCGCATTTCTGTTGGCGCTTTAACACATAGCGCGCCATCAATAGATTTAAAAATTGAATTTTAATTTTTTTTCTTTAGGTATGCTTGCGCAGCAGCTAAACGAGCTATAGGAACTCTATATGGTGAGCAGGACACATAATTTAGTTTAGTTTTTTCACAAAATTCAATACTCGTAGGGTCTCCTCCATGCTCACCACAAATACCAAGTTTAAGTGATTTTTTCTGCATTCTACCTCTTTCGGTAGCAAGCTTAATTAACTCTCCTACCCCTCTTTCATCTATGCTAACAAATGGATCCTTATTGAATATTTTGTTTTCTACATAATCATTTAAAAATTTTCCTGCATCATCTCTGCTTATTCCAAAAGTAGTCTGGGTTAAATCATTTGTTCCAAAACTGAAAAAATCAGCAAACTTAGCTATATCTTTTGCTCTTAATGCAGCTCTTGGAAGTTCAATCATAGTACCAACATAGTATTTTATTTTAATTGAATGAATCTTTTGGATTTTTTCAGCAGTTTTTACCACCAGATTTCTAAGTATTTGTATTTCTGCTGCGGTAGAAACAAGAGGAATCATTATTTCTGGTATTACAGGTTTTATTTTTCTTTTTTTGCATTCTGCAAGAGCTTCAAATATAGCTTGGCACTGCATTTCATAAATTTCTGGAAAAGAAATACCAAGTCTGCATCCTCTGTGCCCTAGCATTGGGTTTTGCTCATGAAGTTCGGAAATTCTTGATTTAATATTTTGATTTGAAATATTTAATTCTTTAACAAGGTTGTTAATATCTTTTTCTGTTTTTGGCAGAAATTCGTGCAAAGGTGGGTCTAAAAGTCTTACGGTAACTGGTAGTCCTTTCATAATTTTAAAAATTTCAATAAAATCATTTCTTTGATATGGAAGAATTTTATCTAATGCTTTTTTTCTATCCTCTAATGTTTTGGAGAGAATCATTTCTCTAACAGAAATAATTCTTTTTTCATCAAAAAACATGTGCTCAGTTCTACATAAACCTATTCCTTCTGCTCCAAAGTCCCTTGCAACTTTTGTATCTACTGGTGTCTCTGAATTGGCACGTACTTTTAATTTTCTGTATTTATCTGCCCAGCTCATTAACTTAGAAAAATTTCCCGATATATCAGGTTTGACAGTAGGCACTTCACCAAGCATAATTTGACCTTTGCTTCCGTCTATAGTGATTATATCACCTTCCTTAATTGTATGTTCGTTAGATTTAAAAGTTTTATTTTCATAATTAATTTTAATTTCATTTGATCCAGAAACACATGGTTTTCCCATTCCTCTTGCAACTACAGCCGCATGACTTGTCATTCCCCCTCTAGCTGTAAGAATTCCATTGGCTGCATGCATGCCGTTTATATCTTCTGGTGATGTTTCCACTCTAACCAATATACTACCTTGCTGCTGTTCTTTTAGTCTTTCAGCTTCATCTGAAGAAAAAGTCACTTTTCCACTAGCAGCTCCTGGTGATGCTGGCAAACCAGATGCAATTATTTTTTTTTCTGCTTTTTCATCTAAAGTTGGATGTAATAAAGTATCAAGAGTATTTGGATCAATTCTTAAAATAGCTTCTTTGACGGTAATCAATTTTTCTTTTACCATATCAACAGCAATCTTAATTGCTGCATTTGCAGTTCTTTTTCCTGATCTTGTTTGCAGCATCCACAACTTATTATTTTCAACTGTAAATTCTATATCTTGCATATCTCTATATTTATTTTCTAATTTTTTAAAAATTTTTTTTAAATCTTTGAAAATTTTTGGCATAGCTTCTTCCATAGATATACCGTTAGATTTTGTTATATTTTTTAATTTTTTTGAAATATATTGTGGGGTCCTTGTTCCAGCAACTACATCTTCTCCCTGTGCATTAATCAAGTATTCTCCAAATATTTCTTTATGACCTGTTGAGGGATTTCTGGTAAACCCTACTCCAGTAGCGCAGTTTTCTCCCATATTTCCAAAAACCATCGCTTGTACATTAACTGCGGTTCCCCACTCATCAGGAATAAAATTTATCTTTCTATAAATTTTCGCTCTTTTGCTGTTCCATGATAAAAAAACTGCAGAAATAGCTCCCCATAATTGTTCGTTTATATCTTGGGGAAAATTTTTTTTTGCTTTTTCTTTAATTATTTCTTTAAAATTTTTTATTAGGCCGTCCCAATCTTCTTCTTCAAGTTCAGTATCCTGAATAACACCTTTGGTTAATTTATAGTTTTCTATTAACTCTTCAAAAAAATATGATTCTACTCCAAGAACTACATTTCCATACATTTGGATAAATCTCCTATAACTATCTTTAGCAAATCTTCCATTTGCAGTTTTATTTTTTAACGCAACTACAGTTTTGTCATTAAGGCCTAAGTTCAAAATTGTATCCATCATTCCGGGCATTGAAACTTTTGAACCAGATCTAACAGAAACTAATAAAGGATTTTTTAAATCACCAAATTTTTTTTTTGAAATTTTTTCTATAATAGAAATTTCTTTTTTAACTTCCTTTATAACTATTTTAGGTAATTTTTTATTATTTTTATAAAAATAATCACAAACTTCCGTTGATATTGTGAAGCCTGGGGGAACTGGCAGTCCCAGTTTTGCCATTTGCGCTAAATTTGTACCTTTTCCTCCAAGAATATCTTTAGAGTTTGCAATAATGCTCGTTTTAATATTATTAAATCTGTAAACTAGCTTCTTCAACTATACTCCTTCCATTTTAGAAAAATCTATAAAATTATTACATGTCTTACAAAACATTTGTAATAACTCCAAACGGTTTTTTTTTATATCTGTATTTTCGTCGTTTACAATCACATTTTCAAAAAAATTGTCTGTAATGGGCTTGGCTTCTGCTAGTATTTTTAATGTTTCTTCATAATTTTCATGCTTCCTATTCTTTATAAAATACTGGTGTATCTCACTAACTTTATTATACAAAATTTTTTCCTCATCACTATTAAACAAAAAAGATTCTGGTTGCCCCATGATTTCATTTTTTTTATTTTTTAGCTCCTGGTCAAGAATATTTGAGGCTCTTTTGTAAGATTTAAGTATATTTTTACATATATCTTTAGAGATATTTTTATCAACGATTAAACATTTTTTATAAAGTGCTAGAAAATTATTACCTGTATGAGATTTTTCTGCAGCTAGTATAATATCATTTCTAATTTTTTTTTCCTTTAATAAATTTTTAAATCTTTCTTTTAAAAAAAGCAGAACCTCTTTAGCAAGAAAATTATTTGTAAATTTTACACCTTGTTCTTCGTATGTTGTAATAGAGTAATTAATTAAGTCTTTAAGATTAATATTTAATTTATTTTCAGTAATAATTCTTAATAAACCAATGGCATATCTTCTTAATGCAAAAGGATCTTTTGAACTTGTTGGTTTTTGATTAATACCAAAAAAACCAACTAAAATATCAATCTTATCAATTATAGAAACGGCAACGCTAATTGGTTTTTTTGGAACATTACTATTTATACCTATTGGTAAATAGTGGTCACTAATTGCTAAAGAAATATCTTCGTCAAATCCTTGTTCTCTAGAAAAATATTTACCCATAACACCTTGAAGCTCTGGGTATTCACCAACTAAATCTGAAACTAGGTCTGCTTTACAAATTGATGCTGCTATTTCAACTTTTTCTTTATTTAAATTTAGTTGATCAGAGATTGCTCCCGCTATCTTTCTTAATCTTTGTGTTCTATCGTAAAACGAACCTAACTGATTAAAAAAAGATATGTTTTTTAATCGACTTACTTGTTTAATTAAGCTTTGCTTTTTGTTTTTTTCCCAAAAAAATTTAGCATCTGACAGCCTCGCTTCTATAACTCTTTGATTTCCTTTTTTAATATAACCTTTTATATCCGGTAGATTTGCTACTACTAAAAATAAACTAGTTAATTTATTGCTGGCATTGAATAGTGGAAAATATTTTTGATGTTGTTGCATTGTTATAATTAAAATTTCTTGAGGTATACTTAAGTATATTTCATTAAATTTGCATAAAATTACATTAGGTTTTTCAACTAAATTAACAACTTCTTCAATTAACTTTTCATTAAAATTATTTTTTAGATCTCTATTTTTGCAGATGCTATTCATTTTTCGTGTAATTACATTTTTTCTTTTTTCTTGATCTAAAATAATATTTTGTGATTCAAGTATTTTTAAGTAGTCTTGAAAATTTTTTATTTTTCTAATTTGTTCATCATTCTTTCCTTCGATGTTCATTAAATTGCTGCTTTTAAGATGGTAAAAATCAAAATTAACTACTTTGTTATTAAATAAAGCAATAATTGATCTTAATGGTCTACCCCAAAATAAATCATAATTGGACCATTTCATTGACTTGTTCCACGAATATGTTTTAAGAGTTTCTGGAAGAATTAATTGAAGTTCTTTTGAAATATCTATTATTTTTTTCTTAGTTTCTGCAAAGTAAAACTCACCTTTTTCAATTTTTTTTTTTATTACGTCAGACCTACTTAAATTGTTTGATTTAATAAAACCTTCTAACGCTGATTCTGGCGCTGAGGTTTTGGGTCCTCTTATGATCTTTCCTTTTTGCTCAATTTTATTGGGAATTCCGTCTATAAAAAAAACAAGTCTTTTGGGAGTTGAAAAAGATTTGCTTGATTTGAAATTAATTTCTTTTTTTTTTAAGTTTTCTTCTAAATTTCTTTTTACTTTTTGCCTTATATCAACTTGAAGTTTTGTAGGGATTTCTTCGCTAAACAACTCTATGAATAATTCAGCCATTATCTATTTTTGACTTTCTAGCCAACCTTTTCCAGATCCTTTTGCTAACTCTCGTATTCTGGAAATATATTTCGTTCGTTGAGCAACGCCTATCACTCCACGAGCATCTAGGAGATTAAAAATATGACTAGCTTTTAAACATTGGTCATACGCTGGTAATGAAAGTTTTTTTTCTAATAAAGATTTGCACTCTAATTCTGCAATTTCAAAATTTTTCAAGAGATAATCAGTATTAGCGTACTCAAAATTATATGCTGAGTATTCTTTTTCAGCTTGATAAAAAATATCTTTATATTTTACTCCTTCGTTATTCCAATCAAGATCAAACACATTTTCTTTACCTTGCGTAAACATGCAAATTCTCTCAAGTCCGTAAGTAAGTTCGACAGATACAGGTTTACATTCCATACCCGCCATTTGCTGAAAATAAGTAAATTGAGTAATTTCCATACCATCGCACCAAACTTCCCAGCCTCGGCCGGCTGCTCCAAGAGTCGGACTTTCCCAATCATCTTCTACAAATCGTACATCGTGTTCTTTATAGTTAATTCCAATAGTAGATAAACTTTTTAAAAAAATTTTTTTTATATCGTCTGGAGAGGGTTTAATTATAACTTGGAATTGATAATAATGTTGTAATCGATTAGGGTTTTCGCCATATCTTCCATCTGTTGGTCGTCTCGAGGGTTGAACGTATGCAGCTTTCCAATGCTTGGGTCCTAGAGAACGTAATGTTGTTGCTGGATGAAATGTTCCTGCGCCAACTTCAATATCGTACGGTTGAAGCATTACACACCCATAATTGCCCCAAAATTTTTGTAAATTTAGTATTGTGTTTTGAAAGCTTACAGGAATAGGTTTTCCTTTTTTTATTTTAGAGATTTTTTTTTTTGACATTTAGAAGCCGTATCTTTGCCAAATTGATTTTTCTTCTAGTATGTTTAATATATCATCAATTTGATTTGAGCTTGCACCAGATAATTTTTTATTCAGCCAACTTTTTTGTTTTTCAAACTTTTTAATAACGACATCTTCTCCAAATTTATCCTTTATCACTTCATTTGCATTTCCTATACCATCAATCAAGCCAAGTTTTTTTGCTGTAGATCCTGACCAGAATTCTCCTGTGAACAAATCTGGATTCCCATCATTTTTTAATTTACTAGATCTACTATCCTCAACCACTTTTATAAAATCTGAGTGCAATTCAAGTTGGATTTTTTTTAATCTTTCTATGTCTTCTTTTTTTTCATCAACAAATGGATCTAATGTACTTTTGTTTTTACCTGCGGTATAAATTCTTCTTTGTATTCCAACCTTTTTAATTAGTTCTTGTAAACCAAAGGATGAATAAATTACACCTATTGATCCTACTATTGAACTAGAGTTTGCGTAGATTTCGTCACCCGCACATGCAATTAAATAACCGCCTGACGCCGCCACATCTTCAGCAAAAACTAAAACTTTTTTTTTATTTTTTTTTGCTAGTTTTCTAATGTAGCTATATATTAGATGTGATTGAACTGGCGATCCTCCAGGTGAATTAATTGAAATTGCAACAGTACTTGCTTTTTTAATTGAAAAAGCTCTTTCGATTATTTCTTGCTGTCCCTCAAAATCTAAACCTTGTTTGAATTTACCAACAGAACCAATAACTCCCGACAATCGGATATGAGGAACTATTTTTTTTTTTTTAAAAATTTTAAAAATTGAAATCATTTGCTGGTATATACATTTAATATCATAGTTTTTGATCCTTTAAAATTTTTAGTAAAGTTTTATAGCTACCTTAGGTTGTAATTTTTACAGGTGCGTCATTTGTGGTTAAAAGAATTTTTTTAAATATTAAATAAAAAGCTATAATTGCTACAATGGGAACAGTAATACCTTTAAAAAAAGAAATAAATAATTCTTATTTAGAGCTAAAAAATCTTGCTGGCCGCAAGCTTGGTGGTGTGAGTCAATTAATAGAAGACAGGTTAGCTAGTAAAATAAATTTAGTTCGCAAAATGACAGATCACCACTTAAATTCAGGTGGAAAAAGAATCAGGCCATTATTAACATTAGCAGCCTCAAAATTGTGTGGATACACAAATGGAAATAGAGATGTGAATTTAGCTGCATGTATTGAGTTAATTCACAGTGCAACATTGTTACATGACGATGTAATAGATAATGGCAAACTAAGAAGAGGAGCGAAAACTACAAATTCAATTTGGGGAAATCAATCTTCTATATTGGTAGGTGATTATCTTTTTAGTCGCTGTTTTGAAATGATGGTTGAAGATGGATCCTCAGAAATATTAAGATTATTATCATCAACTTCATCTACTATTGCGCAAGGAGAAATTTTACAATTAGAGCATAAAGGGGAAATAGACGTGTTAGAAGAAACTTATTTTAATATAATAGGTATGAAAACTGCTGCTTTATTTTCTGCTTCTACTAGAGTTGGGGCCTGTATAACAAATAAAAGTAAAAAAGAGAAAGATGCACTTGAGTCATATGGTAAAAATCTTGGTTTAGCATTTCAAATTGCTGATGATGCGTTAGATTATTACTCTGTAAAAAAAGCTTTTGGAAAAGAAATAGGAAAAGATTTTTTTGAAGGTAAAGCTACTTTACCCTTAATTATTATTTTTCAAAGAGCCAATAATGAAGAAAGAACTTTTTTAAAAGAAATATTTAAAAAAGATGAAAGAAATTTGGATGATTTTAGTGAGACGTTAGCCTTAATAAACAAATATAAAGCAGTCAAAGCAAGTTTAAAAAGAGCTGAATACTTTGTTAATATTTCTTGTGGAGCTTTAGAAGTATTTGAAGATAGTATAGAAAAAAATATTTTACAAAAGTTAACTGGATTCAGTCTTAATAGATCTTTTTAAGGGTACAGGATTTCTTTTTTCCAACTACTTAGAGCTTTTTTATATTTCAATCTTTCATGTATTCTATATTGGTCACCCAACCAAAATTCAATAGAAGTAGGTTTTAAACACCATCCTGACCAATGTTTTGGTCTTGGTAATTTTTTTTCGTTTTTGTATTTATTTTTAAAGTCATAAATTTTTTTTATAAATTCTGCTCTATTCTTCATAACTTTTGATTGGTCGGATGCCCAGGCTCCTATTCTACTTTCGTATGGCCTACTGTTGAAATATAGATCCGCTTCCTTATCTGTAATTTGCGTTACTTTTCCTGAAATTCGAATTTGTCTTTGTAAGCTTTTCCAATGAAAACACATTCCTGCTTTTGGGTTCTTTTTTAAATCAATGCTTTTTGGGCTATTTAAGTTTGTGTAAAAAACAAAACCTTTTTGAGTTACTCCTTTCAAAAGAACCATTCTAACGCTTGGCTCATTTTTGTTATTTATAGTCGCTAAAGAGAGGGCATTTGGGTCGTTAATTTCCTTTTTTTTAGCCTCTTTCATCCATATTTCAAATAGTTTAAATGGATCCTTTAGATCCATAAAACAAGAGCTCAAATTTAATAAGTTTTTTTGATTCATAAAATAGTCAAAATATTCTATATAATACAATCTAATGTCATTTAATACTTTTGGAAAGATATTTCGTTTTACTACATGGGGAGAATCTCATGGACCAGCCATTGGATGTGTTGTAGATGGCTGCCCGCCTAATATTCCCCTGGCTGAAAAAGATATACAGACATACATGAATCGAAGAAAACCTGGAAACTCAAAGTTTACATCTCAAAGAAAAGAAGATGATAAAGTACAAATTTTATCAGGAGTTTTTGAAGGCAAAACGACTGGAACACCTATTTCTATGATAATATATAATAAAGATGCAAAATCTCGAGATTACGAAAGTATAAAAGATAAGTTTAGACCTGGTCATGCAGATTATACATACTTTCTAAAATATGGAATAAGAGACTATAGAGGTGGAGGGAGACAATCTGCGAGAGAAACGGCATCAAGAGTTGCAGCGGGTGCAATAGCAAAAATAACTTTAAATAAAATTTTAGGAAAAAAATTTCAAATTATTGGAGCTGTTACCCAATTAGGCATACTTGGGTGTAAAAAAAATAAATGGAGTAAAAAAGAAATAAGAAAAAATCCATTTTTTTGTCCCGATAAAAACTCAATAAAACTGTGGGAAAAATATTTACTTTCAATTAGAAAAGCTGGTTCATCTTGTGGAGCAATAATTGAAATAAGAGCTTCTGGAATACCAGCTGGATTGGGTGCACCTATCTATTCTAAACTAGATTCAGATTTGGCTAGTGCATTGATGAGCATTAATGCTGTGAAAGGTGTAAACGTTGGAGCGGGAATGTATTCAGCATTTTTAAGTGGTGAAGAAAATTCTGATGAAATTAGGAGCAGTGGTAATAAAACTAAATTTAAATCTAACAATGCTGGTGGAATATTAGGAGGTATATCTTCTGGTCAAGATATTATTGTGTCCTTTGCAGTAAAACCTACTTCTTCAATTTTAAATGTTAGAGAAACTGTAAATAAAAAAGGTAAAAATACCAAAATATCTGTTAAAGGAAGACATGATCCTTGTGTTGGAATTAGAGCTGTACCAATTGGAGAGGCTATGATGTCTTGTGTTATATTAGACCATTATCTTTTGAATAAAGCACAGTGTAAATAACAATTAATTATCTTTCCAACCACCGACTGCTTTAACTTCTAAAAATTCTTCTATACCCAATGCTCCAGCTTCACGACCAATCCCAGAATGTTTGTAACCTCCAAATGGTGCATCAACCGCTATACCTGCGCCGTTAACGTCAACCATTCCTGATCTTAATTTTCTTGCAACTCTATTTGCTTTTTTCTGATCTTGAGTTTGAATATAATTTGTAAGACCATAAGGGGTGTCGTTTGCAATTTTAATTGCTTCTTCCTCTGTTTCAAAAGGAATGATTGATAACACTGGTCCAAATATTTCTGTTCTAGCTATTTCCATTTGATTATTAACGTCTGCAAATGCTGTGGGTTTAACAAAATAACCTTTTTCTAAACCTTTGGGTTTTCCAACTCCACCTGCAACTAATTTTGCTCCTTCGTCTATTCCTTTCTGAATTAATGTCTGAATTTTATTATATTGAGTCTCGGAAATTACTGGACCGATGTGATCACCTTCTTTTTCTGGTAAATCAACTTTTGTTTTATTGGCATAATTTTTTACTCTTTCAACAGCTTCATTATACATTGATTTTTCAACCAACATTCTTGTAGGCGCATTACAAGATTGCCCAGAGTTTCTAAAACATCTTAATGCCCCCCTTTCAACGGCTTCTGAATCTGCATCTTTAAAAATAATATTCGCTCCTTTTCCACCTAACTCTAAACTTATTCTTTTAAAATCTTTTGCTGCATTTTGCGAAATTAAAGCTCCAGCTCTAGTCGAGCCTGTAAAAGAAATCATATTTATATCTGGATGACTTGTTAAAGCGTCACCAGTTGTTGCTCCGTCACCATTAACTAAATTAAATACACCCGCAGGAAATTTCACTTCATCAATCATTTCAGCAAGTATCATTGATGATAAAGGAGCTAATTCTGAAGGTTTTAGAACCATTGTGCAACCTGCGGCAAGCGCTGGAATTACTTTAAGACAAACTTGATTTATTGGCCAGTTCCAAGGAGTAATAAGCGCACAAACTCCTTTTGGTTCGTAAAGGATTTTTTGATCTTTTGCATGTTCTCCAAGAACTTTTTCAAAATTAAATTCTTTTAAATATTTGGTAAATGACTTTATATGGCTTGCTCCAGTTCCTGCTTGAAGCTGGGTTGAAAAATCTTTTGGAGCACCCATTTCTAAAGTAATAGCTTCAGCAACTTCTGTCCATCTTTTTTTATAAATTACATAAAGTTTTTCTAATAATTCTACTCTTTGTTTTTTGGTTGTAGATGCCCAATCTTCAAAGGCATTTTTTGCTGCAATTACTGCATCATTAACATCCTCTTTATTTCCCAAGGAAATTACTGCACATTCATTTTCAGTTGCAGGATCTATAACTTTAATTTCTTTAGAACTTTTCGAAGAAATCCATTTTCCATTAATGTAAAAAAGTTTTTTATCTAACATCAATACAAAATATCTTATCTTTAAGTTTTAGCAAATGAATTGTTTTATTTTTTTTGTCCACGGTGTTTTTGCATTCTTTGACCGTATTTTTGTGTAACTCTATCAAAGATTATTGCAAGGGCTACAATAGCCAATCCGTTCATTAAACCTAAAGCTAAGTATTGGTTTGATATTGCTTGAAGTATAGGAACTCCAAGCCCTTTTACACCTATCATTGATGCAATAACAACCATAGCTAACGCCATCATAATTGTTTGGTTTACACCAGCAAATATTGTTGGAAGAGACAAGGGGATTTGTACGGAAATCAATTTTTGGAATGGTGTAGCGCCAAAGGCTTCACACGCTTCTAGTGTTTCTTTATCAACCTCTCTTATACCAAGATTAGTTAATCTAACTACTGGCGGTAAAGCATATATGCATACAGCTATTAACCCTGGAACCTTTCCAATACCGAGTAACATTATTATGGGAATAAGATACACAAAGCTTGGAATAGTTTGCATCATATCTAAAACAGGTAAAACAGATTTTTCTACCCTACTAGATTTTGACATAATAACACCAATAGGTATTCCAACGGCAATACATACTAGTGTTGCTACAGATATAATGGCAACAGTAGCCATACAATTTTCCCACATTCCAAAATAGCCAATAACAATAAAACAGGTTATTGTTCCTACAACTAATTGAATACTTCTTGATCCAATCCAGGCTAATAAACCAAAAACACCAATAACAATTGGCCAAGGAGTTATAACTAATAATTTTTCAAGCCATATTAAAAATGCAAGCAATGGATCAAAAAAACCTTCTATT
>Ga0114997_10002460_pt1 | contig 14921 bp, 13 predicted proteins | sample ArcticOcean_MG_C_2_FD_87045 | JGI IMG/M metagenome (GOLD analysis project Ga0114997, IMG submission 87045) | Marine microbial communities from western Arctic Ocean - ArcticOcean_MG_CB4_136 | ecosystem: Environmental > Aquatic > Marine > Oceanic | place: Arctic Ocean: Canada Basin | collected... | reverse complement strand
TCTCCAGTACGCTCAATGTGAAAACCTTCAACAGGCTTACCTGTTTTTGCAATCCCATCTACTATTTTTTTTGTCCATTTAGGCTCAATACCAATAACTATTACAGCAGCAACATTTGGGTTACTTCCAGTTCCAATCATTGTTCTAAAATGTAAATCTAAATCGGCACCAAATTGAAGTCTTCCGTAAGAATGAGGAAGTGCCATTGTACCTTTAATGTTATTTGCAACTGCTTCCGCGCACGCATTAGAGATATCATCTACTGGAAGAATGATTACGTGATTTCTAGTACCAGCTCTTCCATTTTCTCTTTTATAGCCTAAAAAACTTTTTGGAATATCCATATTTTTACCACTTTTTAGTTTTAACATTGTGAACATGTACATGCTCACCTTTTTTAATTGATTTAACCACTTTACCAATATCATGACCATATTTTAAAATGGTATCACCTTGATTTAGGTTGATCATTGCAATTTTATGTCCTAATTGAATTTCGTTTACAGACTGAATTTTTACCGTTTTATCATTTTCCATTATCCAGCAAGAACAGTCTTGTTTTGGAGTGATTTTATTAACAACAACTACTCCAACATTATCTTTTTCGTCATGAATTATAATATCTGGGGCCATAATTGTGTCGATTTGTTTGTTTGAAATTTCTTAAATCTTATATATTAATCCTCTTAATTAACAAATTATTTTATAAAAAATTTTAACGAATTAAGCAAGAAAGGCTAAAATATTATGACAAAAATGACAACTGAAGAAGCTTTTGTAAAAGTTTTACAAATGCATGGAATTGAACATGCATTTGGAATAATCGGTTCAGCTTTTATGCCTATCTCAGATATTTTCCCCGATGCGGGAATTACTTTTTGGGACGTTGCTCATGAAACTAATGGTGGATTAATTGCTGATGGTTACACAAGAGCTACAGGCAAAATGTCAATGGTTATAGCACAAAATGGTCCTGGAATTACAGGTTTAGTTACTCCAGTTAAAACTGCTTACTGGAATCATACCCCATTACTTTTAGTTACACCGCAAGCAGCAAATAAAACTATAGGTCAAGGTGGATTTCAAGAAGTAGAACAAATGAACTTATTTAAGGATATGGTTTGCTATCAAGAAGAAGTTAGAGACCCTTCAAGAATGGCAGAAGTATTAAATAGAGTAATTGAAAAAGCTATTAGGGGATCAGCTCCAGCTCAAATAAATATCCCAAGGGATTATTGGACACAAGTAATTGATACTGAACTTCCTCCAATTGTAAGATTAGAAAGACAGGCTGGTGGAGTAGAGGCAATTAAAAAAGCTGCAGACTTATTATCAAATGCAAAATTTCCAGTTATTTTATCTGGAGCAGGTGTTGTAATTGGTGGAGCGATTGAAGAATGTAAAAAACTTGCAGAAAAATTAGATGCACCAGTTTGTTCAGGGTATCAACATAATGATAGTTTTCCAGGTAGTCACCCGTTAGCTGCTGGTCCATTAGGTTACAATGGATCTAAAGCTGGAATGGAATTAATTCAAAAAGCTGATGTTGTTTTAGCTTTAGGCACAAGGTTAAATCCTTTTTCTACATTACCTGGGTATGGAATGGATTATTGGCCCAAGGAAGCAAGCATTATTCAAGTGGATATGAACTCTGATAGAATCGGCTTAACTAAAAAAGTTACAGTTGGAATCTGCGGAGACGCAAAATTAGTTGCACAACAACTTTTAATACAACTTTCACCAACAGCAGGTGATACTGATAGACAAAAAAGAAAAGACATTATTCATCAAACAAAATCTGCCTGGTTGCAAAAATTATCTAGTTTAGACCATGAAGAGGATGATGAAGGTACAGTTTGGAATAAAGAAGCAAGAGAAAGAGATTCAAATAGAATGTCTCCTAGACAAGCTTGGAGAGCAATTCAAGCAGGAATGCCTGATGATGTTATTATCTCAAGTGATATTGGAAATAACTGTGCAATAGGTAATGCGTATCCAACTTTTGAAAAAGGTAGAAAATATTTAGCTCCGGGTTTATTTGGTCCATGTGGTTATGGATTTCCATCAATTCTTGGAGCTAAAATAGGTTGTCCTGATACTCCCGTAATAGGTTTTGCTGGTGATGGTGCATTTGGAATTAGCATGAATGAAATGAGCTCATGTGCAAGAAAAGAATGGCCAGCAATTACAATGGTTATTTTTAGAAATTATCAGTGGGGGGCAGAAAAAAGAAACTCAATTCTTTGGTTCGATGATAATTTTGTAGGAACAGAACTTGATCCTGAATTAAGTTATGCAAAAGTAGCAGTTGCATGTGGTCTAAAAGGTGTTGCTGTAAGAACTATGGAAGAAACCACAAATTCAATCAAACAGTCTTGTGAAGATCAAAAGAAAGGTATTACAACATTTATTGAAGTAATACTTAATCAAGAATTAGGTGAACCATTTAGAAGAGACGCAATGAAAAAACCAGTTAAAGTTGCAGGCATTAAAAAAGAGGATATGAAGAAACAACCTTCATTAATTTAAATTGATTATTTTCTAAAAAAGATTGTATACCCAAACTTTTTTTTAATTTTAATATGGTCAACTCCACCAACACATGGAGTTTTAATTACCCAGCATCCACCATATTTTTTACCAGGAATATAAACTCTTGTACTAGAATCCAGCTGTATCATTTCATATTGTTGGGTTGGTGCGTAAAAAAAAGGAAACGTATTTTCTTTTACCATTTTAATCTCATCAGAAATTCTTGTTATATTTTTAAAATTAAATAACAAAAAAGAAAGTAAAATTAAAGAAACTATAGATTTATTTAATCTTTCAAATTTAAATTTTTTGTTACTTAAGTAGTAAGAAAAAGGTATAAAAAACATAAAGCACAAGAGATAATAACCTCCATATCTCAAAGTAGGTCTGTTATAAAACCACTCAAAAAATAAAATGAATGATAAAAGATATAAAATTGATGTAATTTTTTTATTAATTTGATTGGGTGGTTTGTTTTTTTTACTATAGAAAATTATAATCAATAATATAATAAGAAAAAAAATACCTCCAATAGTTTCTAATCCTTTATATTCAAAATATTTATCATACCAATTAGACACCCAATTAAATTTTTCAATATATATTTCAGGATTTTGAACACCATAATTTGGTCCAGCACCAGCTTTAGCCCAAATTTCGTACCATTGGTTTAAATATTCAACATCATTTTTTTTTAATGTCCATGAGAGTTCTTTAAAAAAACAACTTTGTTTTATAGGATAAATAGCACAGCCTGTATAAGAAATATTTATAGATGTTAATAAAGATAGAGTTATAAAAGAAGTTAATACAGCCTTACTATTTAAAATATATTTAAATATTTTTTTGATTTTGTGAAAAGCAAAAAAAGAAAAAAGAAAAATAAAATTTAAAATAAAAAAGGCTTTTAAAGTTACAATGTAAGATATTAATAATATAATTATATCTAAATTAGTTTTAAAATTATCTTTTTTTAAAGATGAATAAATTAGTGGTAGTAAAATAAATAATATTAATTGTCCAGAAATATCAGTCCCATGTCCTCCAATTCTATAAAATTTAAAATTAATAAAAAGAAAAGTAATTAGATAAAAAACTAATTTAAAATCAAATTTTTCAATTTTTTTTTTATTTAAGATAAAATCTAAGATTATAAAATTAACAAAAACAAGCGTTATCCAACTAATAGAATGAAATAGGTAAAATTTTATAAATGGTAGAAAAATAATAGAATTTAAAAAAAATATTGATGAATGATGTTTGTATCCATGCTGAAAATTACCCAAACCAAAAAAAATTTTATTTTCTGTTAAACCTAAAGAATAAGTAAAATGATAATAGTTAAAATCATCATGATTTCTTATAATCAACAAACCACAAAACAGGATAGAAAATAAAATTAATAATTTAAATATATCACTATTAGTTTCTCTTTCTTTTATATGGAAAAAAAAAGAAATTAAACCTACGGAGTGTAAAATTAAATTGTGTGAATAGTCATGTTTTACAAAAAAAATTGTAAAATAAGAGATAATGACTAAGCTAAGCAAACCTAATAAGCCAATGTATCCAATATTAAACTTTAATAACTCTTTATTAACAAATCTCGACAGCAAAAATCCATGGCCAATTATCGAAAAAGTTATTAATAACGCAGAAAAATATATTAAAAGGTAATTCATTTAATTTATGTATTTTTGTATTAGATCATAATATCTTTTCAAATTATAATTATAATCAAATCGACTTAATCTTTTGTTTGCATATCTTAATTTTTGCTCACATTCTTTTTTATTTAATAAAAAATAGTTAATTTTTTTAACAAGGTTATTGTAATTACCAACTTTAAAAAGTAACCCTCCCTTACCATTATCTAAAATTTCTGACGGTCCCGTTGGACAATTACTTGAAATGATAAATTTTTTTAAGGTTAAAGCTTCAAGTAAAACATTAGGAAGACCTTCATATCTAGAGCTTAAAATAAATAAATCAGATTTTTTGATATATGGATAAGGGTTTTTTTTAAAATTAATAAGTTTAATAAATTTTGTTAAATTATTTTGTTGAATATAACTTATCATTTTTTTTTTGTTACTACCTCTTCCAATTATTAGTAATTTAAATTTAATTTTTTTTTTTAAAATGTTGGCTGCATTTAAGAGTGTTAAATGATCTTTTTGATCAGTAAATCTTCCTATATTTATTATTTTTAATGTTTTTTTATCACTATAAAATCTATCCTTTATTTTAAATAAAGATTTTTTTTTGATTTCTTTTTTATCTAATGGATTGTAGATGCATGTAGCATTAATATTAAATCTTTTTTTTAATTTTATCCTGAATTTATAACTATTGACAATATTTACATCGGGCAATTTAAATAAAATCTTAAATATAGTCTCTTTTATTATGTTATTAGACCATCCTTCAGGTGAAGAATTAGATCTTGTAATAATTTTTATATTAAAAATTTTACAAATTATGGAGCAATAAAAATTTGCTTGGAATGAAAAAATTAAGATATTTCTATTTTTTATTATTTCTTTAAGTAATAAAAAAAGACAAAGTAAATACTTTAGTTTTCTGTTGCTCTCGTTAGAAATAAAATTTTTTGGGGTTATTAACTTTATTTTTTTATTAAATTTTTTATTATTTTCTTCAGAAGATGTAATTAGTGAAATTTTATCTATTTTTTTTGATAAATAATTTCCTATAATAAATAAGTTTTTTTCAACTCCACCACCTTCAATTGATGGTATAAACATTATTAATCTTTTTTGTTTCATTTATAAAATAATATTCATTATATCACCTTCACCTAGCTGATGAATCAAAGTAATGAGATTTACGTATTCGTGTTCTAAAATTAAAATCTTTTTTATTTTCATTTAAAATACGTATTTAAATTTATATTATTTTATCGTTTTTTTATTTTTTTTACAGTGTGTTGCTACAAATTCTGTTACATTCATAATTTTTTACGGATTCATTTTAAATTTTTTGATCGTATTTACCTATTTTTCCAGTTTTTTGGAGTAAATTATCAATAAAATCAAATATTTTTTTTTTTCTTATATCTGAAGTGGGGCTTTCAGTAACTACAACTAACGAAGGTTTATTTGATGAAGCTCTTATTAAACCCCAAGAGCCATCATTAAATGAAAATCTTACACCATTTACAGTTAGTATTTCGGAGATTGTCTGATTATCTATTTTAGTTTTATTAATTTTTATTTCTTTGATTTTTTTAACCAAATCTTCAACTACTTGATATTTTTCTTCATCTTTACAAAAAGGTGCCATCGTCGGAGTTTGAAAAGTGTTTGGTAACTCATTTATTATTTTACTTATCGTTTTATTTTGATTATCTAAAAGATGACAAACTTGAATAGCTGAATTAATTCCATCGTCATACCCATAACCCAATGGTTTATTAAAAAAGAAGTGACCACTTTTTTCAAAACCAGCTAAGGCTTTTTCAGTATTAACTTTTCTTTTAATATGTGAGTGTCCAGTTTTCCAATAAATAGTTTCACAATTATTTTGTAAAAGAACTTTATCTTTTGAATATAGTCCAGTTGATTTAACATCAACAACAAATTTAGATCCTTTATGACTAGTAGATAAGTTACGTGCAATTAATAATCCGATTTTATCTGAAAAAATTTCTTTACCTTCATTATCTATTACACCAACACGATCACCATCTCCATCAAACCCAAAACCAATATCTGCATTATTATCTTTTACAGATTTTGATATTGCGTGTAGCATCTTTAAATCTTCAGGATTTGGATTGTATTTAGGAAAAGACCAATCTAATTTACAATCAAGTTCTATTACTTCGCAACCAATGCCTCTTAAAATATCAGGAGCAAATATTCCTGCTGTTCCATTACCACATGCAACAATAGCTTTAATTTTTTTATTTATCCTATTTTTGTTTATCAAATTATTCTTATAAACCTGTTGAAAGTTATCTATTTTTTTTTCATTACCCAATCCTTCGACAAACTTTTTGTTTAATGTAATTTCTTTTAGTTCCTTCATTTCTTCTGGTGCGTGAGTTAAGCCTTTTTTGATACCCATTTTAACTCCAGTCCAGCCATTTTCGTTATGACTAGCTGTTACCATTGCAACAGCATCGGCATCTAAATTAAACTGTGCAAAATAAACCATAGGTGACAATGACAAACCCACATCTTCAACAAAACATCCTGTTGAAATTAACCCCTTTTTTAAAGCTGATTTAATTTCTTCACTGTATGATCTATAATCATGACCCACTATTACTCTTGGATTGTTTTTTTTTGTATGATTTATAATCTGAGTTCCTAATCCTTTACCAAGATTCTTAATTCCTTCTAAATTTATATCCTTCTCATACAGCCATCTCGCGTCATATTCTCTGAAACCATAGGGATTTATTTTTAATTCATTAGTCATTAGCTATTGTTTCTTACCTTTTATTATGTTTTTTTCTTGATATATTTTTTTAATGTTCTATAAATGTTCTATTGATTTATAATTTATATAGTATATCAACACTATTAGCATACAACATGTAGTTGTTTTGTTTAAAATAACATTCAAGAACTTAAAAATATGAACAAAATACTATCACTGGCACTAAAGAAAGCTGTCTCAGAATTTAACCCCAATGTAATAGATTCAAAAAAAGAAAATAGACCTGATTTGTTTTCTTTAAGTAATGAAACTGAGTTATTTCAAAATGATAAAGGAATTATAATCAAGATTGATAGATCAAAAGATAAAAACTTAACAGACTTTGGAAAAGCAACTTTAACAGATAGATATTTAGGACCAAATGAATCTTTTCAAGACTTATTTGCAAGAGTTGCAAGTACATATGCCGATGATAATTTACATGCGCAAAGACTTTATAACTATATTAGTAATCTTTGGTTTATGCCAGCAACACCTGTTCTTTCAAATGGTGGAACAAAAAGAGGGTTACCAATTTCTTGTTTTTTAAATGAAGCCTCAGATAGCTTAGGTGGAATACTTGATTTATGGAGTGAGAATGTTTGGTTAGCAGCAAAGGGAGGTGGAATTGGAAGTTATTGGGGAAACCTTAGATCTATTGGGGAAAAAATTGGTAAAGTTGGAAAAACTTCTGGAATAATTCCTTTTATTAAAGTTATGGATTCTTTAACTATGGCGATTAGCCAAGGTTCACTAAGGAGAGGATCTGCCGCTTGTTATCTTCCAATTGATCATCCAGAGATAGAAGAATTTATTGAAATGAGAAGACCAACTGGTGGTGACCCAAATAGAAAATCATTAAACCTTCATCATGGTATTTTAATTTCAGATGCATTTATGAGAGCGGTAGAAAAAGATGAACAATGGGCATTAAAAAGTCCAGCTGATGGAACTATACAACAAACTATTTCTGCAAGAAATTTGTGGATTAGATTACTGACTGCAAGAATTGAAACAGGTGAGCCATATATAATTTTTATTGATACAGTTAATAGACAAATTCCTCAACACCATAAACTTGCAAACTTAACTGTTAAAACTTCTAACCTATGTAGTGAAATTACTTTACCAACAGGTATAGATAAAGAGGGAAGAGACAGAACAGCTGTGTGCTGCTTATCTTCTTTAAACCTAGAAAAATATGATGAATGGAAAGATGATAAAAATATTATTAGTGATGTTATGAGATTTTTAGATAATGTCCTATCTGATTTTATAAATAGAGCCCCAGATCAATTTGCTGATGCAAAATACTCAGCAGAAAAAGAAAGAAGTGTAGGTCTTGGTGTTATGGGCTTTCATTCTTATCTACAAAAAAATAATATACCACTTGAGTCTGTGATGAGTAAAGTTTGGAATAAAAAAATATTTAAACATATTCAAGAACAAGTTGATCAATCATCTAAAAAATTAGCTGATGAAAGAGGTGCCTGTCCTGATGCTGCAGACTATGGTTTCAAAGAAAGATTTTCAAATAAAACTGCAATTGCCCCAACTGCTTCAATCTCAGTAATATGTGGTGGAGCTTCACCGGGAGTAGAACCTGTCGCTGCAAACAGCTATACTCACAAAACTCTTTCCGGATCTTTTAATGTTAGAAATAGATATTTAGTTAAACTTTTAGAAAAATATAAAAAAAATACAGATGAGGTATGGTCTGGTATTACAACAAATGAAGGGTCTGTGTCTCATTTAGATTTTTTAACAGATATAGAAAAAGATGTATTTAAAACTGCTTTTGAGCTAGATCAAAAATGGATAATTGAATTAAGTGGAGATAGAACTCCATACATTTCTCAAGCTCAATCAATTAACTTATTTTTACCTGCTGATGTGCATAAAAAAGAGTTACATCAAATACATTTTGATGCTTGGAAAAAAGGCTTAAAGAGCCTTTATTATTGTAGATCTAAATCAATTCAACGTGCGGAAAATGTTAATGATACCTCAGCAACAGATGTTAAGATTAACGTCTACAAAGCAAAAGAACAAAAAAATGAGCAACCAGAATACGAGGAATGTTTATCATGTCAGTAGCAGAAAAAATTAAGTCAGAAATTATTCAACCTAAAAAAAAAGAAATCATTCAACAACAAAAAATGGGATTGCTAGTTGAAAATCCAGTTTATAAACCATTTAGATACCCGTGGTGTTATGATGCATGGTTAACTCAACAAAGAATTCATTGGCTTCCAGAAGAAGTGCCACTAGGAGACGATGTTAGAGATTGGCAAAAAAATTTAACGAAATCTGAAAAAAACTTATTAACTCAAATTTTTAGGTTTTTTACTCAAGCTGATGTTGAAGTACAAAATTGTTACTTGAGACATTATACAACTGTATTTAAACCAACAGAAGTATTAATGATGATGACAGCTTTTGCTTCAATGGAAACAGTTCATATAGCAGCTTACTCACATCTTCTTGATACAATTGGAATGCCTGAATCAGAATATTCAGCTTTTATGAAATATAAAGAGATGAAAGACAAATATGATTATATGCAAAATTTTGATATGAAATCAAAAAAAGATATAGCATTAACAGTTGCTGTGTTTAGTGCATTCACAGAAGGCTTACAATTGTTTGCAAGCTTCGCAATCTTACTTAACTTCCCAAGACATAATAAAATGAAAGGTATGGGTCAGATTGTTACTTGGTCAGTAAGAGATGAAACATTGCATTGTAATTCTATGATTAGACTGTTTAAAGAATTTATTCATGAGAACCCTAAAATCTGGACACCAGAATTAAAAAAAGAAATTTATACAGCTTGTAGAACAATTATAGAGCATGAAGATGCCTTTATCGATTTGGCCTTTGAAATGGGTCCAATGGAAGGTTTAAGTGCAAAGGATGTTAAAGCTTATATTAGATTTATTGGAAATAGAAGATTATCTCAGCTAGGTTTAGAACCAATCTATAAAGTGGATAAAAATCCTTTAGGATGGTTAGACACCATGTTAAATGCTGTTGAGCACATGAACTTTTTTGAAGGGCGTGCGACTGAATATTCTAAAGCCTCTACACAAGGTACTTGGACAGAAGCTTTTAGTTAATATTTTAAAGGAATCTTGTAGAACTCATTTATAAATTATTTAATATGGGTAAATGATAATTTCTCCGTGCATAAGTATCTGTAAAACAGATCCAGTATCAGGTTATTGTTATGGGTGTGGGCGCAATAATGAGGAAAAAAAAAATTGGAAATTAGAAGATACTACAAATGAGTGGAAAAATCAAAATCTTGCAAAGATTCAAAAAAGATTAAATGGTTGGCAATTAGAGAGTTTTAAAGAATCTTATAAAAATAAAATAGAAAATGGTATTTCATTATTTAAAAAACAAAATAGGAAATGAAATATAAAAAATACTTCAGAAAAACTAGCTTGAAACAAAAAGGTATAGGTGAATTTTTTTTAAAAGAAGTGAGTTCTAAAAAACCTAAAATTTTTTTAGAGATAGGTGTTTTTCATGGTGTAACAGCAAGAAATGTTTGTGAATTATTGTACAATATCCACAAGGATGAATTCAAATATATTGGTTTAGATTTATTTGACGTTAGTAACGAGAATCATGATGAAACAATTCCAAGTACAAATTTTTCAAACCCAATAAAAAAAATTTATTTTAATATAATAAAAAAACAAGATCCATATAGTATTGAAGCTGTATCTGATCTTTTAAAAAAATTTAAAAAAAATATTTATTTAATTAAAGGAAATTCAAATGTTATTTTAAAAAAGATAGATATGTCAAAAATAGATTATGTTTTTTTAGATGGCGGACATCGTTATGAAACAGTAAAAAATGATTTAATTAATTGTAAAGCTGTTATTGAAAATAATGGAACTATTTTTTGTGATGATTACAATTTATCATATGCACCAGGAGTAAAACAAGCAATTGATGAATTTGTGATTAAAAATAATTTTAAATGTGAAATTTTATTTAATTATAGATTTGCTAAAATTGGAAAAAAATAAATCTTATCTTTGATTTAATTGAATAACTTGTCTGTGTTTACTACCTTTGTAACTTGCCAAAGGTCTAATTAATTTGTTAGATGAATACTGTTCCATAATGTGAGCTGACCAACCAGTAATTCTAGATATTACAAATATTGGTGTAAAAAAATCAGTATCAAATCCCATTAAGTGGTAAGTAGGTCCAGTAGGATAATCAACGTTTGGGTGTATATTCTTTCTTTCAATCATAACTTTTTCAACAATGTCATATATTTTTTCAAATATTTTATCTTTTTTAATTTTTGCAACTTTTCCAAAGTACTCTCTCATAGTGGGAACTCTTGAGTCTCCACTTTTATAAACTCTATGACCAAAACCCATAACTACATCTTTATTATCCAAAGCTTTATTAATCCAATTTAATGCATTTTCAGGTTTTTTAATTTTTTTCATCATATGCATTACTTCTTCATTTGCACCACCATGTAAAGGACCTTTTAAACTAGCTATTGCTCCTGTGATGGCTCCATGAATATCTGATAAGCTACTAGTTATAGTTCTTGCGGTAAATGTTGAAACATTAAAGCTATGTTCTGCGTATAAGATTAGTGACACATCAAATGCTTTAACGATATCTTTATTTGGAACTTTTCCAAAACACATATGAAAAAAATTTTCAGCAAATGTTAATTGTTTTTTTGGTATAATAATTTTTTTTCCTTTTCTTAATCTATAAAAAGCAGCTAATGCAGTAGGAGTTTTTGCAAATATTCGCATTGCTTTTCTTAAATTAGCTTTTTTAGAATTACTATTTGTTTCTTTATCTTCTAGGCCCATTACACTGACAGCCGTCCTTACTACATCCATTGGGTGAGATTTTTTTGGTATTTGTTTAATTATATTAATAAGATTTTTTGAAAGAGTTCTTTCTCGAGATTCTTCCTTTACAAATTGTTTGAGCTGCTTGTTGTTTGGAAGTTCTCCATTTAATATTAAGTAAGCAACTTCTTCAAACTTACATTTGGCACATAAATCTTGAGCCGCATAACCTCTATAAGTTAGAGAATTAATTTCAGGCATAACTTTTGAAATTTCAGTTTCATCAACTGTTACTCCCATTAGACCTTTTTTTATATCTTCACTCATTATTCATGCCCATCTGTACTAAAATTATAAATTTTTTCATCTAATGAGTTATATTTTTCATACTCAACCAACTCATATAATCTTTTTCTGGTTTGCATTTTATCAATAATATTATTTTGATGTCCATTCATATAAATGTCTCGCAAGCCATCTTCTACATTTTTCATTGCTAATCTTTGAGTAGTTACTGGATATATAACAATATTATAGCCAAAATTTTCCAACTCTTTATAGTTGAATAACTTTGATTTACCAAATTCAGTCATATTAGCTAATAAATAACATGAAAGCTCTTTTCTAACTTTTTCAAAATCTTTTTCATCTTGAAGGGCTTCTGGGAAAATAATTTCAGCACCTGCATCAATATATGCTTTACATCTATCAATCATTTTATCTATACCCTCAACATCTTTAGCATCGGATCTTGCTATAATTTTAAAGTTTTCATCTTTTTTTGCAGCAACACATTCCTTAATTTTTTTGACCATTTCATTAGTAGAAATTAATTCTTTATTGTCTAGGTGACCACATCTTTTACGCTCTACTTGATCTTCCAAATGAACTGCAGTTATTCCAAATTCTTCAAATACTTTTATTGTTTCATCGCAAGATTTAAAACCTGTATCTATGTCAACTATAGTGGGCAGATTTGTTACTCTTGATATTAGATATGATCTTGTACTTACATCTTGTAGCGTTGTTAATCCTATGTCTGGAAACCCCAAATCATTAGCCATAACTCCACCTGACACGTAAACAGCATCATAGCCAATTTCTTCAATTAATTTTGCTGTTAACGGATTATATGCACCAGGGACTCTTAGAATTTTATTTTTTTTTAATTTATTTATAAAATCTAATCTTTTTTGACTGGGTTCTTTATCTATAAAGTGCACTAAAAAATTCCTTTTTTTGTATTTTTCTTTATTTGACTTCTTTTTACTAGAATATTTAATTTGTTCAAATCACCTGATTTTAAGTTTTTTAGGTTTTGAACTGTTTTTAAAAATATAGAACTCTCTTTTTTATCTAAAATACCATCAGTTAATGTTAAAAATTTTTGGATATAGTTTTGTCTTTTAAATGGACGCGCACCATAGGGGTGTGCATCAGCCCTATCAAGTTGCTCCACTATCTTCTCACCATTATTCATTGTAACAACAACTTTAGCTCCAAACGATTTATTTTTTGGATTAGAATCATGGTATTTTTTAGTCCATTTTTTATCTTCATGTGTAACAATTGATTTCCAAATTTTAATAGTACTTTTTTTATTAGCTCTTTGTTTGCTATAAGATTTAATATGATGCCAATCAGCATCCTCTAAAGCTACAGCAAAAATATACATAATAGAATGGTCTAAAGTTTCTCTGCTTGCATTGGGATCCATTTTTTGTGGATCGTTTGCACCAGTGCCAATTACGTAATGAGTATGATGACTTGTATATAAATCAATTTTCTTAATTTGGTTAAGGTTAGATATTTTTTTATTTAATTTTTTTGCAATATCTATAAGTGCTTGAGCTTGGTATTCGGCCGAATATTCTTTAGTATAAGTTTCAAGAATAGCTTTTTTGCTTTCACCTTTCTTTGGCAATTGCACATTATACAAAGCTTTTTTGCCATCTAGTATTCTTGCAATAACACTATCTTCACCTTCATATATGGGGCTAGGAGCCCCTTCACCACGCATTGCTCTATCGACAGCTTCAATTGCAAGTTTACTCGCATGTGCTGGAGCAAAAGCTTTCCAACTAGAAATTTCTCCTTTTCTAGATTGTCTTGTTGACACTGTAGTGTGTAGCGCTTGTTGAACAGCTTGATAAATTGTTTCTGTATTTAATTTTAACATCGTTCCTAAACCTGCTGCAACACTTGGACCTAAATGAGCTATATGATCAATTTTATGTTTATGCAGACAAATACCTTTTACCAGATTAACCTGTACTTCGTAGGCTGTAATTATTCCCTTTAAAAGATCTAATCCACTTTTTTTACTTTGTTGAGCAACACTTAAAAGAGGAGGAATGTTATCTCCTGGATGACTGTAATCAGCAGCTAAAAAAGTATCATGAAAATCAAGTTCTCTTACAGCAGTTCCATTTGACCAAGCCGCCCATTCACAATCAAATTTAAAATTTGAATCTATTCCAAATAAAGTTGCACCTTTTTTTCTCGGATGTTTTAAAGCCATTTCTCTTGATGAAATAACTGCTTTTCTATTAAGTGACGCTATAGCCACAGAAGCATTATCAATTATTCTATTAATAACCATCTCAATTGCTTTTTTATCCAACTTGGCACTGTCCGAAGCAATCTCAGCAATTTTCCATGCTAATTGATTTTTTTTAGGTAAGTGAATTTTAGATGGGTAAACTTTTACTTTATGTTTGATCAAAACTTCTCCTTAAAATTTTTTAATATATTAATAATAACAAAAAAAATTAAATCAATCTTAAAGATATTTAGAAACTATTTTTTCAATATCAATAAAGTCTTTTATCAAATGATTATGGTAAATTTCATTAGTATTTTTTTCTGTATAACCATTTTCAAGCAATATTACAGGTAAGGAAGCTGCTTTTGCTGCATTAGCATCTGTTTCACTATCACCAATCATTAATGATTTTTTTAAGTTTCCACCAAGAATTTCAATCACACTAGTAAGGTGTCTTGGATCTGGTTTGCAATAATCAAAAGTGTTTGATCCAGCGACATATTCAAAATAGTCATAAATCCCAATTTTTTTTAGAAGATCAATTGCTAAGT
>Ga0114997_10002459_pt1 | contig 14930 bp, 9 predicted proteins | sample ArcticOcean_MG_C_2_FD_87045 | JGI IMG/M metagenome (GOLD analysis project Ga0114997, IMG submission 87045) | Marine microbial communities from western Arctic Ocean - ArcticOcean_MG_CB4_136 | ecosystem: Environmental > Aquatic > Marine > Oceanic | place: Arctic Ocean: Canada Basin | collected... | reverse complement strand
GGTGGGGCGTCGCACAGCGAACCGTTTGAATTACTCACGCCAAAGAAAAACGACCACAACGTCGCCGCTATGCCGGGAGAAAGCGATAGCACGGTTTTCCTCCCAATCGCGTGATCGGACAAATACCCGCTCAAAATCGCCCCGAGAACGCCTCCGAATAAAGCAATCGCTCGAAACGCGTTGTCATTCCCGTCGTCTTCGTTATCTATATCGCCAAAGACTTTTGAATTCCCTCTCGGATCGAACAAAGCGTATGAAACGCCGCCAAACGCAAACGAACCTTTCGCTATCATCGCGAACACGACCGCCGTTCTCGGGAGGCACCCAAAGCCCGACGAACCGTCAAAATCTCGAAAGAACAAGGAGGAAAAATATGAACTCTTATCGTCGCCGTCGTTTTGATTTAGTTCTTCCTCGCTATACAAAGCTTTCGTCGTTTCTTCTAAATACTTCGACATCTCTTTCGCTCTCTTTCGCTCGTATCGTTTCTGCTCTTTCTCGCTCATCGTCTTCGGCAAACCAAACGTGACCGATTTTGCAGACGTTTTCCCGTCCGACTCTCTCGGCGAGGACGATCCCCCGGCGCCGGCGGCGGTCGGTCGCAACGAAGATTTCTTCGTCCTTGTATTCTCGTTCGTGTTATTCATAGTTTCTCTACCTTCCTCAAAAAGCAAATCCTCCTCCTCCTCCTCCTCGTTGATAAAATTGTGTATGGCGTCTTCTTCGATCCCGGCTAACCTCGGCGACGACACCGACGACGACTTCGTCCCGCCGCCCACGGAAGAAGGGGAGGACGACAAACCCGCCGGAGACCTCGGCGTCGTCGAATCACCACCACCACCACCACCATCACCACCACCTCCCCCTCGCGCGGAGCCGTACTTGTGAAAATTCCCAATCCATCTCGATCCGCCGCCAACAACTCTCTTCGACGCCTTTTCCGCCGGCGCTCGGGAATAATAATAACGAGTATTATCACCACCGCTACCGTTGTTCTCGCCCTCAAAACCGCTCGTCGTTGTTGTTCGAAAATGACTGCTCCTATTAAAAATCGACCACCCGAACAGAGACGAATTCGTCTCCGAATCCTCCTCCAAATCCTCCTCGTTTCGGAATCGTTTCTCGTACAGTTTGATTCGCTCTCGTTTCCACCCCGCGGTCGTCGCAGCGTTGTTGTTGCTGTTTTCGCTGTTAATATTCTCTCGGAAGAAACTTTGGCGGAACTTTTGCGACCGTTCGCTTCCGGATCCTCCGTTTCGTTCCGACATTCTCTCTGAGATGTGTTTCCGCGGCCTTGGAGCAATGTGGGGGACGTTTCGTCTCTCTCGCCTCCTTTTCACCTCTTTTCACCTCTCATTTAAAATACGACGATGATGATTTCTTTGTTCGTGTCGTCTGAATCATCTTCGCGTCGCTCATCATCGAGTAGTGCGTGTGTTGTTCTCTTCTTACGTTTTGCGCGCGCAAAGTTTGGGAAAAAAACGTATCTAAAAGGTGTCACAATCAGAGCGCGCTTTAAAGAGCGAAGGATGATGCGAGGATGCTAAAGAAGTCGTCCGAAACTTTGACGACGACGACGGCGGAATGAAGAAATACGTGGACGCGGAGACGGCCGCAGAAATCGACGTCGCTCTGATGACGTTTACCGAGCACGGATGGTCGCTGGAGCAATTGATGGAACTCGCTGGACTAGCAGTTGCTGACGTTCTGGAAACGGAGATGTTGTGCAACCAAGGGAAGAAGAAGGAGGAAAGAAGGATACTATTCTTGTGCGGACCCGGGAATAACGGCGGGGACGGGTTAGTGGCGGCGAAACATTTATCCTTGAGAGGGTGGGATGTGGATATCTGGCACCCGAAGTTGAACGTTGCGCTTGGGGGGGTGGACGAGAAAGAAGTACAAAAACCTCTTCCTTCCGCTCGCGCGGCGTGGAAGAACGAAAAGCTCTTCACGGGTCTCTACTACTCCTGTAAAGCCGCTGGATGTCGTTTTTTACGAGAGAGTCAGTTAGATGTACTCGTCGACGCGGATGCGGAACGGGATTTTGAGAGGCCGAAGCTGCTCGAGTATCGCGTCGTCGTCGACGCTCTGTTCGGTTTCTCCTTCAAAGGCGAGCCTCGCGAGCCGTATAAACAAGTCCTCGAAGCCGTGGCGAAGATCCGAATGGTAGAGACAAAGCATAGAACGACGGTATTGAGCGTAGATATTCCCAGCGGAGACGACGTGAACAAAGGTGCAACGCAGTACAGCATTCACCCGGACGCCCTCGTCTCGCTCACCGCGCCCAAAAAATGCGTTCTACAACGCGCGCGACTCTTCCTGAAAGCTCACGACGCCGCTTCCTCTGACCTCTCATTTCTCGCTGAAATCATAAGCTCGTGTCGCCACTACCTCGGCGGAAGGTTCATATCCGCAAAGTTAGTCGAACAGTTTAAAGAACGAGCGGATTTAAAACACTGGAAAGACAAATTCGACCGCGCGAAAATGCGTTCCCCGCAATACGTCGATCTCGGTCGCGTGGGCGATGTTGCAGACGATATTGCAGACGATTTAGACGACGACGGCAACAAAGAGTAGTGTAGCAGTAGTAGTGTAGCAGTAGTAGTAACAGTGCGACCGTTGTAAAAGAGTAGCAGTTGAGAGAAGATTCTAGAATGTTCGAGCGCTCTCTCGACATCCTCAAGGCTTTTGTATCAATTTTTAAACTTTCGAGTGACAGCCAAACGTTAAAATTTCCCCGTACTGAACAAGAATAAAATGGTCGAAGACGAATACGTCTCCGCGCTCGCCGAACGCATACGCCGACAGCGCATCGCCTCTTCCTCGTCGAAACCAGTATTGCCGCTTCTGTTACATTCTTCTTCTTCTTCTTCTTCTTCTTTTAATAATCAAAATCAAAATCAAAATCGAAAGCTCGACGTCCAAAAATGGCGCCGGGAAAAAGAGTTGAATTCGAAACAGGAGCAAGAGGTGCGGATGAAGAGAGAGGCGGAGCAGATGAAGGCGGCGAAAGAGAAGGAGAGGAAAGACCGAAAAGCGAGGAAGGCGCGAATTTCAGAGCGCGAAGAAGAGAGGAAAAGGAGGAATTCCGAGAGGGAAAAACGTTCTTCGTTGGAAGCGATGATGTTGAGAGAGAGTAAAAGTTCTCACAAAATCTGTTCGCCTTTGGAAGCGCTGGCGAGAAGGCGACGCGATATGGATTTTGCGAGGCACAGGTACGAGATGAAAACGAAAGAAGCGAAGGAAAAAGAGGAGCGAGAGGCACGAATCGCGCGAGCGGCGGAAAAGTTTCGGCCGAAAGTGTTTGGGAGTTCCGTGTTGAGAGCGGAGACTATTTGTAGTCGAGAGCGGATGAAGGCGAGAGCGGACGCGAATGAAGCGGCGAGAGCCAAGGCGGAGAGTTGGTTTTTGCCGATGAATAGCGTGATAAAATGATGCGACGGTGCAGTTATAGGAAGTTGTATTTTTTGCGTGTGTATGTATTTATATGTAGTATCAATCAAACTCTCTCCAACTCGGCGTGGCGCGTTTCTGGCTCTCTTTGTACCGTCGCAGCATCTCTACTTTCCAATCAATTTCGGGAAGAGCGCGAACGGCTCTCATCGTCTTCACCGCGTTCGACCAAGGCCGCTGACCGGGGAGTAACGCGTTGTTGGATTCCAACACGGTGTTAAATAGTTGATACTCTTTGACGAACAGATCGAACAAGATGGTCTCGTCTAACTCGTTCGGAACCGGTGGGTGGTACATCTCCAATCGAGCCGAATGCGCGAGCGTGTCCGCCGAACATCGCGAAATGCAACTAAGATAATTTAAATATCTCGCGAAGTCATCTCGCGACAAGTTTGGTATGACGGCTAAAGCGTCTGGGGCGTATTGCGGCGATAACGCGGCGCGTTCCATATCCAATAAAACCTTCGCAATCGCCCGGCGTTTCTTTTCGAGACGTTTCTTGTCCGCCGATGCGGCGCTGGGACTGGTTGTGGTAATAGCTCTCGCCGACGGTCGTTTGTGTCGTATCTCGTGTTCTTCCAGTTCAGATGTTTCTATTTTTCCTTCTTCTACGCTATCTGAGGCGACATGTCGCTCTTCTTCTTCTTCTTTTTCATCGCTATTGCTATCTTCTGAAACGTGTTCAACTTCTTCCATCAACTCTGACTCTAGATCGATGCCGGCTTCGCTAATAATGGTTTCCACCTCTCTCATCTCGATTTGGTCGTCACGATCGTCAGACGACGGGCGTTGACGCTGAGAAAACGCAAAACTCCCCAACGCGCTTTGAAAGAAGTGTTTTCTCGGCGATACAGGTGGCGTGGACGCCGCTGATTTCGTCTCCGCCTTGGATATCGACATCGTCGATTGCTCGTCCATGCACAATAGAGACACGTACGGTTGCCCAAACGTGCCTCGTTGCTCAAATTGTTTCCTACCTTTCGCCACTTCACTCAACTGTTCCGCGTATTTACCCACACCCAAAGTGAATCTGGTCGGCATGACCGCCTCGGCGATCCAAATCGCCAAGAGCGTCCACAATCGAGCAGTGCCTAAATTTGAATCCGTATTTGTTCGGTAAAAAAAGTAATATCCGAACAAAATGTTTGCTAAAGTCGTGAGTTTAATCACGCTGGAGACCATATACGTGGACGACATCATCAATCTAGGCGGTTTACGTGAGATTCGTAGCGTCGTGTACTTGTTTGCCCAATATTGCGTAATGAAAGCGCCAACCGCTAATAAATAGCCAATCGGTAACGCTTGACCGTATAAGTTTGCCATCGCGAACGTTTTACAACACTGCGCGTACATCTCCGCCAACGGGAAATCTGGCGGCGAGTACAGATAATCCATCGTCGCTTGCGTCTTGGCAAACGGCGCAAGAAATTTTCTCACAAAGTACCCCGGCGAGAAGATGAATTGCCCTAAAACCAGTAAATGTGGCGTAAAAATGTTGAACAATTGCAAATAAAACGCTTGGTCGACTAACCCACCAGACGTGTACCATTCGCAATCGCCATCAGACTTACCACACGGCGTCACCAAAATCGGAATCGCACAGGTGTTCAACGCGTGTACTAATACTAATTTTCCCAATAACATCGTGTTCGCCATGGAGTGCGATTTGTAGCGCTCGTAGTGATTGACCGCCTTCGCGATTTGCGTCAAGATGACGTTGATGAGCGAAATGGTCAACGCGGACGTGATTTTCAGCACTTGCAAGACGTTCTGGTCGGCATCTGAGATTGATACTTCACCGCCGCTCAAGGCGGTTTTCTTAAGAATGTCCAACCTTATTTGCGTCCTCCACCGTTCGGCGTACCATTGCGCGACGCAAAACACAACGAGACTTCCAGTCATGATGAAGAACGCGTGCACGTGTCTATTCCTGAGCAAACTATTGTGACCCCCATCGTCGTTACCACCTTTGGTGTTAAATCCCATGTTTCTCCAGATAATGTCGGAAGGTTCCGGCGCTCTTTCGACGACAATGGCAGTTGTTCCTCGAAACTTTGGCGCATCCGGTTCCTTGCGAAGCTTTCGCACGAACCACTCTTCTACATCTGAAATATGATCAGCTACGCACGCCGACGCGCTCACCTCGTAATTAAACGTAACGATCGCTTGCCCGGTGTTTTCCTCTAAAACTTTCGATTTCTCAATCTCGCGAATTTTCGCCCTCATTTGTTCTATTCTCTCGTCCAACGCGACTAAATTTTCCACCGTCGCTCGTCTACCTCGCAAAATCAACAGTCTGTAGAGAAATCTTCCTAGAGGAGAATTCTTCGCTCTCCCTTTCTGCAACTCTTTTTTCGCATTCATCTTCGCCGCTATCTCCGCGCGACTCAAGCGCAAACGGCACAGTTCTCTTTCGCATTCCACGAGCTTGCAAACGTTTTTCATCAAAACTGTATTCGCGACCTCTCCGTAGTGGGTAAAAAACTCCCCGACTTCCTCTCTCGTGGCGTCTTTATTCAGAAATCTGACCAACACGGAATAATCTCTAACCGTTATCGTTTCCATGTCGTACTTTAAAAACTTGTCCGATTGCACTTTTTGATATACGGCGTCAAAAATGGTGCACGCCAACACGACTAAAATTTCGACGATAAAAACGCCCACGTCTAAGGACGGTTTCGTGTCGAGCTCTGGCGAAGCGCTTTCCTCGCAACACATGGGGGTAACGGTCTCGTCCACAAACTCGCACGGTAAAATCATATCACACACCGCACTCTCCGTCATCGTTAAAAATTGGTCGTACTCCGCCTCGTCCCTCGCCGTGTATTTACACGTCGTCGGGCAGTTGTAAAAGCTCCTCGCTTTCGCGTCTTCGCACTTGGACCCGGGCGTCGTGCGCAGCACGAAATTCGCCGCGTTCGAGTAATAGCTTTTCCAACACTCGTACGACGACGATGCAGACAACGACGACGACGACGACGAACTCGTCCGAAAAACTTCCACATTGTACTCGCCGGAGAGTTTCGATTTTTCCACGTCAATCGCAATCTCGTGCAACGTCAAACAACTCAAAACGACGCACAAAACGCCAATCGAAACTAACGTGTCAAAGAACAATCCCAGATCCGCACTAAACTTGCCAACTGCTTCATTCGACGAGGAGAGCGGAAACAGTCTCGCCGAGTGGATGTCTCGCAACCCTCGGAAATCGGTGGAATAGTCTCGCAGCTTTTGCAAATCCGCTCGCTTTTGCGCCAGGAACGTGGACACGACGGACTCGCGTCGTTGTTCCGCGAGGACGTCGTCTTCGATGATTGTTTCTTCTTTTCGAGAAGACGAAGACAACATTATTACGCAAACGTGTTATTGTTTGATGCGAGGGAGTAGTCGCATCGTTTGCCGCACAGAGAGAGAAGAGAGGAGAAAGAATGAAGAAAAATAACTGTCTGTCTGCTTTGGAATTCAACTCGTATTCAAGCGTAAGGTATTAACTAATCATCGGATGTGTGGCTATTATAACATGTACAAAACAATCGCTCGCGAAGACAAAGAAACGTAATAATACTGTTCTCTCTTTTTTTATGGATTGGACATTCGCATGGCGACGTCGTCGGATAAGTCGCGAGTTGGTCGTCCATCCGGAACCTCGGCGACGGCCGAGAAAGCCGACGGGGTCTGCTTTTGCTGTTGTTGGAATTGTTGCGGCTGCGAGGCGGCGGATTCGACGACGTTGTTCGTCGTCGTCGACGCCATCGGCGTGCTCTTCTCCCACGTGCGTAATGGCAAGACTTTAGAGACGAAATTTCTGAATCCACCGCCTAACGCGCTGGTTTCTTTCAACTTCTTCTCCTCTTTCTTCGCGGCTAATTTTTCCGTTCTCGCCTCGATGTTCGCCATCCATCTGGACGCCCAATTTTTCTTGTACTCTTCCTCTTCCAACCGTTTCTTTTCCTCCTCTTCCAATCTGGCTTTTTCCTCCACCGCGGCTTTCTCTTCCGCCTCTTTCTTCGCTTTCGCTTTGGCTTCTTTCTTAGCCTTGATTGCGGCTTTTTTAGCCTCTAGTTCCGCCTCGGCTTTCGCCTCCGCCACCTCTCGCGCTTTCTTCTCCGCGAGCTCAGCTTTGACCTTCTTCTCGTGCTCAAACAACTTCTTGGCGTACGCGAGCGCTTCCTCTTTCTTCGCTTTTTCTTTGGCGATTTCGCCGAAGTTGGTCAGTTTGGATTGCGCCAATCGCGCGGATTTTTTTGTCGATTTGCTCGAAGAAGAGAGGTCCTCGATTTGTTCTTCTTGTTCGTTTTTGTTCTTCTTTTTGCCGCTCAAAACCGCTTTGATTTTTGGTTCTTTCTCCCCGTTGGCGTCTTCTTCTTCGTCGTCGTCGACGACTTTCACCCACGTTGGCTTCTTCGAGTGTCCACCATTCGTCGATGAAGAACTGCTCGCAGTCTTCCCCGCGTTCTTCGCTTTCGCCGCCGCGATGGCTTCTTTAATCGCGTTCGTTTCTTTCTTGTGTTTCAGAAACTTCTCGATGGCTTCTTTCTTCATCGCCGCGAGTTGCGCGTCTTCGTCTTCATCCTCTCCTTCTTCTTCTTCAGAATCTGATGACTCCTCCTCTTCTTCCTCCTCTTCTTCTTCCTCTTCCGGTTTCTCTTCAAACTCCTCCAAAACTTCCTTCCCGACTGGCTGCCCGGGCACGCAGATCTTCTTCGAGTACAAATCTTTCGCCGGCGTATCCAACACCGATTGTACGTAATCCTTCGTCTTGAACGTGCAATACGGCGTCTTTGATTCCTTATAGTCCACGTACGCCTCGCACGTTTCCGATTCCGTGCAAATCTCCTCGCACTCCTCCGCGGATTCTTCGTAGACAAACTTTTCGTACCCGGCAGCCTCGTCGTCGCTTTCGTGCGCCGGCACCCACTTGTTGAAATGCGGCACGTAATAAGACGTCACCTCCAACTTCTTATACGAGTCTCTCCCGATGTAATCTTCCATATCGTCCCCATCCACGGCGGTTTTAAACTCGCAATACTTTGGGTACGTGTCCTCGTAATCCACAAAGCCGACGCACGCGGCTTCCGCGTTGCATTTTTCCTCGCACTCTCGAGAGGACTCTTCGTATTCCAGTTTGTACGCCAACTCGCTCCCGTCCTCAAATTCACCGTGCTCTTTGACGTTCGTGTTCGTAATTCGGATGTACGTTTGCGGACACGTTGGATTTTCCTCGTGCTTGTGCTTTTTTGTGTCGTGCTTCTTCTTCCCGAGGCACAGCGACGACGACGGCTTCTCCTGCTTGTTCAGAGTTTTTGTGCCTTTTCTCATCTGTTTCTTCTGAGACGATAAAGACGACGTCAACGACGACGATCCGTGGTTATGGTTGTTATGGTGACCACCACCGAGCAGTACCAACCCGTTTCTTACTTTGCTGCTCATTTGATGGTCCTCCGTCCTCGTCGTTGCCAGTGCTGAGAAGAGCAAAAGCGAGAACACAACAACCGCGGCGCCAGAGGAGAACGTTCCAATTTTGTTTCTGAAGATGCGCATCATCGAAACTAATGACGACGACGAAACAGAAGACGCCACGTTATCTAACAACAAAGGCGCATCCTCTGATGTTCTCATTGTCCTCCTCCTCCTCCTCTCGAGATCGATCGAGATGATGCGTCAAAGCAGTTATTATACGTGTGTGAATATACTTTGTGGGAGAAAAAAAAGTTTTCCCCGCGGCAAAGCAAAGTGAGAGAAAAAAATGTTAGGGTTTTTTATGGAACCCTAAACTATTTTATTTAAGGAAAAAAAAATGCAAAAAAAAACGCGAGAAAGAAAGAAAGAAAGAAAGAAAGACATGTCTCGGAAGAAATACGCATCTTTGGTGGTAGAGTTTGCTTTAAAGCGGCAGAGAAGACTGACGTCCTCGGGATTCGCGAGTAGTAGTAGTAGTAGTTATAGTAGTAGTAGCTCTTTCGCTTCTTCATTGTTTCAAAATCTTCTGGTCGCGCGAGAAGGAGGAGGCAAAGGGAGTAAGAGTTGTTTTAGGGGAAAATGGAGGCGAGAAATGCAAAACCTTGAAAGAGGAGGAACAGGACGCGCGTTTTCTTCCACCGCAAAAGACGACGAGAAAAAGACGAAGGAGGTCAATAACAAGGGAGGAGAAAAGACGGGGGACGAATCTGCGAATAATCCTTTAGCCGGGATGATGTTTCCGTGGGAGCGCGCGGTGCTTTCTTCGCCTCGCCAAGAAGGCCCGACGCCGTGGTGGCACAAACTGTATTGGTTCGTCTTTGCGTTTTGCGTCTTGTTAATCGCCTCGAATCGAATGCGAGAACAGTTCGAACAGAATGACGAAACGGAACGGAGAGAGATAAAGTTGAAGAGAAACAGAAGAGCGATGGCGCGAGCGCTCGAAGGACGATCGTTCGTGGGGAATCGAGAGTACGATCCGAGGACGGATAGTTTACGCGGGAGTCTCGAAGACGAGGAGGAGGAAGAGTCGGATCCGTTCGAAGGGTTGGAACCGCACGAGATTGCCGCTTTAGTCGCGAAAGAGGCGCCGGATGGTGACGTATACGCCGGGTGGTCGCCGGAGGAGATTCAAGAGTACGAAGAGAAGAGTAAAAAAGAGAGAGAGAAGGAGAAGAAAGGAGTATTTGTGATGCCGCCGACCGCCGCGAAAAAATGAAATCCAATCCAATAATATTACACGCCAGGCAGAGATGATGCGTTTTTCGCAGCACCATTAGTATTCTCCGTCGTTTTCTCTTGGTCGTCCTTTTCTTTTAACACGTCTTCTTCTTCCTCCTCCACTTCCCCGTTCAACTTTCTCGCGAACGCATTCAAAGCCTTCTCGCTGGGATGCCCGAACCAACATCCGCCCGGGCACTCGCAATCGCCGCCAAACTCTTTCGGCACGTGCTTCAAATCAATCTCTTCGCTTATCTTAGCGCGCATTTCTTCCACGGTATCTAAAATGAACACGTTATCTAACGTTTTCGTCGAGGCTAACGGGGCGACTAAAGCGTAGACGAACCTAAACGTCGGGCTTGGTTTACACAAGTACACTTTGCCGTGTCGTTCGCATAAAAACGCGCTTCCGAACTTTGCCATTTGCCTCAGAAATCCCAAAACTTCTAAATTCAACTCTCCTGCGCTAAATTGGGAGACATCGACGATCCGAGTGATCTTCCCATCCGGCCACGGTCTCGTGTCCACTTTATCGAACGCGTACGTGGTCACGAACGCGATGTGTTCTTTCACCGGCGTCGTCGGATCGCTCTCGAACCCTCTCGCTTTCATCGCGTCGACGAGTTTTTGCCACCCAGACGGTCGCTCTAATTGCAACACGTGACCAGATTTCGTGACTCCGTGGAACGCGTGGCCGTAGTTCTCTTTCACGGACGCGTAGTTCGGGCACGCGCGACACAAAATCGTCTCGGAATTAACCTCTTGTTTAAAATTGACGTGTCGTTCGTATTTTCGCAACTGTAACTCCACGTCTCCGTTGCACGTGTGTTTGAACCGCGTGGGTAAGATGGACGGGTCGGTAAAAAACGGCCCGTCGTCCTCGTTGTCCGATCCACCGTTTTTACCACCACCTGCGCTTTTCCCATTTTTATTTCTTCTCTTTCCTCTCTTCTTGTTTGTCTTCTTATTTCTCGCGTAATAGTCGCTCGGGTTGACGATGCGTTCGATCGCGTCCAACACCATCCGTCGCATCGAATCCATTCCGTCCACGCCGGAAACGACACACGCGAAAAGAGACGCGAAAAGAAGACTGCTTTTAGAAAGAATCGCGAGTGGTAGAATGGCGAAGAGTTGGAACCAAAGACCGGAAATCTCAAAGAGAGAAGAACCGACCGAAACCATGGTGTTTTGTTGTGTTTGTGATTTAGTGAATTGTGTGTAATTTGAAGAGAATATCGAGTGGTTTGGTGTTGGTGTTCCCTAAAGAAGACTACAGCGCGTATCTACTACCTTTGCCTTTAAAAGCGACTCTTTCGACTTTGAAGACAAAGACTTTTGTCTCTGAACTAAACGAACGGCGTCTTCTCGCACCTGTTCTCTAACGCCGTCAACAGATTCTTCTTCAACTTCCCGTCGTGTAAGATGGAAAGTATGGACGGGATATCTTCGTTTTCTCGCTCGTATTTCAAAGCCTCGACCAAGACGACGCCGCAGAATTGGAAGCAGTTTTTCTGGAACGTTTTTTGGACGTTTATGCGTTCAGGTTCGGAGAGTGACGCGTATTGGTCCACGGTGCATTCCGTGAACGGGTCGAGATGGTCGTGTTTGATCCATACGGAGAGGTGTTGGGTGGAATCTTGGAGCTGGATTTTTGCGCGCCATTTATAGCCGCCTTTGCCGTTCGATTTGAGCGCGATGGAATCGACGCGGGTTATCCACGCGAGCAAGTTGAACACGATTGTTCGCGTATCGTCAGGTTTACCAACTTTAGCTCGGCGAAGGCGTTTGATGCAAGATATGTACGACCAGAGACCGTTGGTAGCGTTCTTTTGAACCTCCACGGCGATGCGGAACTCCTCGGATTGCGTAAACGCGGATAAACTTCGATTGGTGGAGTTGGTGTTTGTTGTTGTCGCCGTGGTCGGTGCATCGACGGATGTTTTGTTGTTGTTTTTGTTACTTTGCGTCGTTTGCGTTTGGTCCTCGGAAGAAGAGAGAATGACGCGTTTGCGACTCGAAGGTCGCTCCCCCGGCCGGACTTGCACGTCCTCTTCTTCTTCTTCCGCGACTTCTATTTCCATGCTATCATCGTCAAGTTGCGTGTTTGGAATAACTTCAATTTCGTCCGGTGCGTCGTCGTCATCGTCGTCGTCCAAGTCTAGTTCTATGATTGCGTTTCTATTTTGCTGATGTTGTTCTTGTTGACGATGCCGTCGCGGCGGCGGCGGCGACTGCGGAGGAGGATTTCGCGGCGCCTGTCGTCGTCGTTGTTCTTGTTCTTGTTCTTGCCGTTGCTGCTGATTTTGCGCCGCGCCACCGCTTCTCCCCCACGCCACTTTCTCGCACGCCTCTCTCCTATTCGTGCTCTCGCCGGTCAACTCCTCCGGCCTATTTGGCTCCCTCCACTTCTTCAACATCCTCTGTCTCGCCGCTTCCAACCGCGTCACTTGCCCGCCCAACACGACTAACCTCTCCTTATCCACGTACAAACACCCATTGACGACCTTCGGATCTATCAAGGCGACTTTACACCCCGCCTTTGTTTCCACCGCGTCCAACTGCGGTATCGCCGAATACTCGTACAACACGTATCTGCGCTTCCCATCCGTCGCGTTCATTTTTAAACACCTCGCCTGTAAATTTTGACCATTTTTAGTACTATTCTCGTACCGACTGCTAAACGGTTTCCCGACGTCCACGAGCTCGTCTATTTGCATTACGAACCGTCCTTTCACGCACGCCTCGTGCATGTCTTCTAAAGAAGAGGTTGGCAACAACACCGTGGAACCGTGGCAGGCGACGTTCACGTCCGCGAACATGAACTGGTCGTACGTGCGCGACAAAAACCATTCGTCGTCTTTGATATCTTCTTCGTCTTTTTCTTCTTCTTCTTTCAAAGCGTGAAAACACTTCTCCACCCACTGGATGTGGACGCGCAAACGAAGCAGCGATTCGAGATTAGAGTGTAAAGCTTTGATTCTTTTTTTGACCTCGTTCTCGTTCTCATTCTCGTCGCGCATGATTGATGATTAGATGAGAGAAAAGTGGAGTGTGTGAAGCCAGTTTTGAATTTTCCCCAATAAAACTTGTACGAGCACATCGCGTAAAATAGAGTTCGCATTTCGGGCGAAACGTATACACTTTTGCGAGAGAGAATAAGAATACAGGGGCTAAAAGTGGTTCTTGGCGTTGTTTTCTCGGAGTTGTTGTTCTGGAAGTGAAAAATCCTCCGCACTCTTTCATTCGTTCTAAACGTCGACTAGTATTCAATCGAACGCTTTATTATATACAAAATTCTACGCACAACACGCTCTCCCTCCTCCTCCTCCTTCCGAGCACTTTTGCTACTTTCTCCGTGATGATGATTCGTCGTTCTTTTCTCAAAACGGACCTTTCACTCTTAACGTCGCCTTCACGCAAAACACCTCCCCTCTCGTCGCCGCTTCCGTCCTCTTCCCGACTAACCTCGCTTCAAACTCGCCGCTCGGCGCTAACTCCGGAACCGCCGCGTCGTACTCCATCGTCACCACTGTCGTCGCATTAGTTTTATCATTCGTTTTCCTCTCTATCGGACATTTCGTCGGCTGCAAAGGATCTGTTTCGTCCGCGCGTATCGTTTCGCACAAGGAGAGCGTATCCTCGTACAAAGGCACGCCTTGGTACAAAATCTGCACGTCAATCACGGACGTTGTCGGGATGGAATCTGCCATCACGTTCCCTCTTAGAATAAACTTTGCGGTGCCGCCGGTTCTCACCGGGTCTGGGTTTAACGCGACTGAAATAAGTTCGATGTCTTTTCCTTCTTTATCTTCGATGTCGTCGTCTTTATCGTCGTCGTCGCAGGTTTCCCATTTGAACGATTTCCCGAAGGTTCCTTCCGGCGATGATGCGGTCGAGAGTCGAACAGAAGAAGACGAAGAAGACGCGGCAAAAGCGGAAAAAACGAAGGCGGAATATACCAGCAAAAGGAGAAGCACACGCTTCGATTTTGCAAACGAACTCGTCATCGTTCTCGTAATGTTTATTGCGCTATTTTATCTGGGGAAAGTGTGAATGCATTCACCACACAAAAACTCGCGCGCATCATCACGTATGTCTCTCCTCCAAATCCTCCTCCTCGCGAAAAGAGGAGGAGGAGGAAAAGGTGGTTTTGATGTCGGTCGTTGTGTTCGTGCGCGTGTTCTTCGAAGGAGCTCCACATCAACACCTAATGCGCTGAACAACAACACCACACAAAGGATGAACAGAGACGACCTGTACCACAAAGAACTCCTCGTCTCTCAGTTTCCAATGTCCTCCGCGCAATCGAAAACGAGGAACCGATTGCTCGCGTTCTCCTCCGCGTTCGCATCGATATACATCGGGTATTACTCGTTTCCAATAGTTTCGGACGGGATGATTAACTCCGCGGTGTACATGGTGGAACACGAGACCAATTTCATGCGCAAACGAGGGTTGTGGAGAAGCGAGTGGGTGTTGACTACGTTTCCTGATATTACGTACGGCACGGCAAAGAAGTGCGTGGAGAAAGGCATGCTGGAGGTGGTTTTGAATTTGTGCGAATTGAAAGAGAAGGAGACGGACGAGGACGTCAAAGAGGGGGCGAAGAGAGTGCTGGTGATGCTGGTGCAATCAGAGAGTGGACGGAAACGGGTGGACGGCGACGGGAAGTTGCGGAAGCGCGTGAAGCGAGCGGCGCCGGAGGCGCTTCTCGCGCCGCCGCCGCCGCGGTGAAAGAAGAAGAGCAGGGGGGGATGTTCGTTTTGTATAGTATTTGCGCAAATGTGTTGTAATGTATT
>Ga0114997_10002458_pt1 | contig 14931 bp, 18 predicted proteins | sample ArcticOcean_MG_C_2_FD_87045 | JGI IMG/M metagenome (GOLD analysis project Ga0114997, IMG submission 87045) | Marine microbial communities from western Arctic Ocean - ArcticOcean_MG_CB4_136 | ecosystem: Environmental > Aquatic > Marine > Oceanic | place: Arctic Ocean: Canada Basin | collected... | reverse complement strand
TCATTATTAATGGGAAATAAATGTGGTGCTCATACAGTGCCTTATATAAAAAATAAAAACTCTAGTTCAAATATAGAGCATGAGGCAACTACTTCAAAAATTAGTGATGAACAATTATTTTATTGTAATCAAAGAGGTTTAAATCAAGAAGAAGCAGTTAGCTTAATTGTTAATGGTTTTTGCAAAGAAGTGTTACAGCAGCTTCCAATGGAGTTTGCAGTAGAGGCACAAAAATTAGTAGGGATTAGTTTAGAGGGGAGTGTTGGGTAAATGCTGCAAATTAAAGAACTAAAAGCAAAAATAGATAATAAAGAAATATTAAAAGGACTAAATTTAGAAATTAAAGCAGGTGAAGTTCACGCAATTATGGGCCCAAATGGATCTGGCAAAAGCACACTATCAAATATTCTTTCTGGAAAAAAAGGTTACTCAGTAAGTGGAGATGTTAAATATCTAAATGAAAACTTATTAGATTTAGAGATTGAGGAAAGAGCACATAAAGGAATATTTTTAGCATTCCAATATCCCTTAGAAATTCCAGGTGTTAATACAAATATCTTTTTAAAAACATCGCTTAATGCAATTAAAAAAGCAAATGGTGAAAAAGAATTAGATGCAATTGAATTTTTAAAATTAGTTAAAAAAAAAGCATCTGAGTTAAAATTTGATCAACAAATTTTAAGTAGACAGCTAAATGTTGGTTTTTCTGGTGGCGAAAAGAAAAAGAATGAAATTTTACAAATGTCTATTTTAAATCCAAAATTATCTATTTTAGATGAGACAGATTCAGGTCTTGATATTGATGCATTAAAAGTAGTTTCAGAAGGAGTTAACGCATTAAGAAGTAAAGAAGGTTCTTTTTTAATTATTACTCATTATCAAAGACTATTAGAATATATCAAACCTGATTTTGTACATGTTTTAATTGATGGACAAATAGTTAAATCAGGTGGATCAGAACTTGCATTAGAACTTGAAAGCAAAGGTTACGAAAGCTTAAGTTAAATGATGGAACAGTTAAAGATAGATTTTGATAAGATAATTAAAAGTTTAAAACTTTCTAACGAAAATATAGATTCTAGAAAAAAAAATTTTAATCAATTTGTAAAAAATGGCTTTCCAAACAAAAGAGCAGAAGATTGGAAGTTTTCAGACTTAAATCAAATAATTTCTTCTAATATTAATAATTTATGCTTCCATAGAGATGAGGCATTAAACAAAATTGATGAAAGCATTTTCATTGATAAATTTGAACACAATAAGATAATTTTTATTAATGGAGTAATTACCGACATTGATTTTAGTCATGAAGATGAAACCAAAGTATTATTAACAAAAGATTTAAATCAAAATGAAAACTTTAAAGAAGTTAATGCATTAGTTTCGCTAAATAACGCTCTTACTACCAATTATATTAGAGTGACAGTTAAAGAGAGCTACTCACTAAAAAAACCTTTAATTGTTTACAATATTACTACTAAAGAACTCAAATCAGCAGCACTCAATTTGAAAACAGACGTTATACTGGAAAAAAATAGCAGTTTAAGACTTATAAATTTATTTGATGACAATTCTGAAAATAATTTTATAAATATAGTTCAAAATTTTGATATCGCGCAGGATGCTGTTCTTAAAAATTACAAAATTGATTATAAAATAAATTCTAATATTAAATATTGCTACAATAATATTAATTTAGCAAAAAATAGTGTTTCAGAGAACTTTATTTTTTCGACTGGATCTGAATTTATAAAGAATGAAATTAATTGTAATTTAAATGACGAGTATAGCTCAGCATTTATTAATGGAATAATAAATTTAACAAATAAACAACATCATGAAATTAAAACTAACATAAATCATCTGGCAGAAAATACAAAAAGCTATCAATTAATAAAAAGTGTTTTAAATGAAAATGCAAAAGGAATTTACCAAGGTAAGATTTATGTAGATGCTAAAGCTCAAAAAACGAATGGTTATCAACTTAGCAAAGCTTTATTGTTAAATGAGAATACAGAATTTGATGGAAAACCTGAACTTGAAATTTATGCTGATGATGTGAAATGCTCTCATGGAGCAACATCTGGAAATTTAGATGAAGACGCAATATTTTATTTGATGTCTCGTGGTTTAAGTCACAAACAATCAAAAGAACTATTAATTAATGGTTTTCTGCTTGATGCAGTTGAAAAAATTACAGATTTAGAAATTAAGAATTTAATTAAAGATATGATAGGAATTACAGAATGAGTATATCAGATATAAAAAAAGAATTTCCAATATTTAGCAATAAGATTCACAATAATGACCTTGTGTATCTTGATAGCGCTAACTCGTCCCAAAAACCTCAATCTGTAATTGATAGAGTAAATGAATTTTACACTAATGAATTTTCTAACACAGGTAGGAGCGTTCATTATTTAGCTGTAGCAGCTACTAATCTTTATGAAAATACACGATCTTCTGTCCAAAAATATATAAACGCTAAAGACAAAAATGAAATTGTTTTTACAAAAGGTGCAACAGAAGCAATCAATTTAGTTGCTAACACTTTTGGTCAAAAATTTCTAGAAGAAGGAGATGAAATTCTTATAACTGAATTAGAGCATCATTCAAATTATATACCCTGGCATTTTTTAAGAAAGTCCAAAGGTATTAAAATTGAATTTGCTGATGTTAATATAGATGGTGAAATTACACTTGAAGATATTGAAAAAAAGATTACCCCCAAAACTAAATTAATTGCAATTACTCATTTATCTAATGTTACCGGAGCAATTTTACCTGTTAAAGAAATTACTGAACTTGCACACTCTAAAGGAATAACAGTTTTGGTAGATGGGTGCCAAGGAGCACCTCATTTAAAACTTGATATGCAAGATTTAGACTGTGATTTTTATGCTATTTCATGCCATAAAATGTACGGCCCAACTGGACTGGGGATACTCTACGCTAAGAAGAAATGGTTAGAAACACTACCTCCCTATCAAGGTGGAGGCGGTATGATCAAAGAAGTTAAAAAAGATAGCGTTTCATATGGAGATCTTCCTAATAAATATGAAGCAGGCACAATGGCAACTGCTCAAGTAATAGCATTTGATCAATCTATTAAATTTTTAGAGAAAATTGGAATAGAAAATATAGTTAAACATGAAAAAGAATTAATTGAATATGGTCAAGAAATATTAAGAAAGAATAATTCGGTAAAACTAATTGGTAATCCAAAAAATAGAGGTGCTGTTTTATCTTTTACCATAGAGGGAGTTCACCCACATGATATAGCTACAATATTAGATGAAGATGGTGTTGCAATAAGAGCTGGACATCACTGTTGTCAAATACTTCATGATAAATTAGGAATATCTGCAAGTGCTAGAGCATCACTAGGAGTTTATAATACAAAATCTGATTTAGATCAGCTCAACTCATCTATTAACAATTGTAAAAAAATTTTTAATTTAAAATGAATATAAAAGAACTTTATCAAGAAATAATCTTGGAACATGGAAAGAATCCAAGGAATTTAAGAAAAACTGATAACTTTAATAAAGATGCAAAAGGAAACAATCCATTATGTGGTGACAATGTCCACGTTTATTTAAAACTAAATGAAAAAAATAAAGTAGATGATATATCATTTGAGGGAAGTGGTTGTGCAATTTCGATGGCCTCAGCATCAATTATGACTGATTTAATTAAAGGAAAAGAAGAAGTTGAAGTTAAAGAAATTGTAAATGATTTTTTGGACATGATTAAAGAAAATCCTGAATTAAATTCAAAAAATTTAAATGAAGATGACAAGACTAAGTTAATGTGTTTATCTGGTGTTAAGAAATACCCAATGAGAGTAAAATGTGCAACATTATCTTGGCATACTTTAATATCTGCTATTGACAACTCACAAGAAGAAATTAATACTGAAAGAACAAAATAATTATGGATTTAAGAGAACAAGTAATAGCTGAAATTAGAAAAATTTATGACCCGGAGATACCGGTTAATATTTATGAACTAGGATTGATTTATGATGTTAAAGTTAAAGAAGATAATGCTAAAATTATAATGACTCTAACGTCACCCAATTGTCCAGTTGCTGAAAGTTTACCACAAGAAGTTAAAGACAGCGCAATGCAAGTCAAAGGTATTGAGAAAGTTGATCTTGATTTAGTATTTGAACCACCTTGGGACAAAGATATGATGTCAGAAGCAGCAAAATTAGAATTAAATTTATAATGACACAAATAATTACATTAAGTGATAATGCAGCAGGTAGAATTAAAGAAATTATGTCAGGAACAAGTAACAATTCTATTGGTGTAAGAGTTGCTGTTAAATCAGGAGGATGTGCAGGGATGTCTTATGTTATGGAATATACAAAAACAATTAATCCAAATGATGAAGTAATCGAAGATAAAGGTGTTAAAGTTTATGTTGATGCAGCAGCAGTAATGTACTTACTTGGAACTGAGATGGATTATAAAACTGAGGAATTTTCATCATCATTTGTATTTAATAATCCCAATGAATCAGAGAGATGTGGTTGTGGAGAATCGTTTAAAGTCTAGTATAATCTTAGTGCATATCTGCATTGCATAAAACGCATATCTATAGTATAAATACATATGAATAAATTTGAATTTAAAAATCTTGTTAAAAAACTTGAAAAATCTTTAAAAGAAAAGTCTTTCTTTAAGATTCTTAGAAAAGAAGTAAATACTGGTGCTAATGGCACCCAAGATTACGTTGTCAAAAAAGGTGTAAACAAGAACACAATTGCAACAACTAGACAGTAAGTAATTTTAACTACTATAATACATCTCAAACTCTATAGGATGTGGTGCATGTTCAAATTTGTGTATCTCTTCAAATTTTAATGCAATGTAAGCATCTATTTGATCGTCTGTAAATACTCCACCTTGAGTTAGAAAATCTCTATCTTTGTCTAAGCTTTCCATTGCTTCTCTTAAAGAGCCGCATACCGTTGGAATACTTTTAACCTCATCGGCTGGTAATTCATATAAATCTTTATCAAATGATTTGCCTGGATCAATTTTATTTTTAATACCATCAAGACCAGCCATTAACATTGCTGCAAAGGTTAAATAAGGGTTTCCTGATGCATCAGGGAATCTTATTTCACATCTTGCACCCTTTTTACTTAATGTAATTGGTATACGACAAGAAGCAGATCTATTTCTTGCAGAGTAAACAAGTAAAACTGGAGCTTCAAACCCAGGTATCAATCTTTTATAACTATTGGTTGTTGAGTTTGCAAAGGCATTAATAGCTTTAGCATGTTTTAAAACACCACCTATATAGTGAAGTGCAGTTTGTGAAAGACCTGCATATTTGTCACCTGAAAATAGAGGTTTATCACCTTTCCAAATAGATTGATGGATATGCATTCCAGATCCATTATCACCAGCAACCGGCTTAGGCATAAACGTAGCTGTTTTTCCAAAAGAGTGAGTTACCTGTTGAACCACATATTTATACAATTGTACGTTATCAGCCATATCAACTAAAGTTCCAAATAGCACTCCTAGCTCATGTTGACTTGGTGCAACTTCATGATGATGTTTTTCAACTTTAACACCAACTTCTTTTAATGATTTTAAATATTCACCACGCATATCTTGTTCACTATCAACAGGAGGCACTGGAAAATAGCCACCCTTCACTGGCGGTCTATGTCCCATATTACCATTAGGATATTCTGTACCTGAATTATAAGGACCTTCTTTACTATCAATTTTAAATCCACATTCATTCATGTCATTTTTAATTCTAACATCGTCAAATACAAAAAATTCAGGCTCAGGGCCAAAAAATGCTTTATCTCCAACTCCAGATTTTTTTAAGTAAGCTTCTGCTTTTTTAGCTATACCTCTTGGATCTCTTTCATAAGGAGTTCTTTTTACAGCATCCAAAATATCACAAAAAAGAACAACAGTATTGTGAGAAGTAAATGGATCCATAAACATTCTACTTGGATCCGGTTTTAAAATCATGTCCGATTCATTAATTGCTTTCCAACCAGCTATTGAAGACCCATCAAAAAAAACACCATCATTGATCATGTCTTCATCAACAATTGTTGTATCCATAGTTAAATGTTGAAGCTTTCCTCTCGTATCGGTAAATCTAAGATCTACAAATTCTGCATCTTTATCTTTAATAAATTTTAAAACTTTGCTGGCGCTCATATTTTCTCCTATTTGAATCTAGTAAGGTTTTAATATCAAAAAAGCCTTGAAAAATATCGCTTATTTAATAGATATCACCTATGCATTTTTTACATGTGTATTAGACTGTTAAAATAGAAATTATCAATCAATTGTTAGTTGAATTATGAGTTTATTAGACAAGGAGCCAGTTAAAAGAGCAGAAAAATCACTTAAGGATTTTAACAAATTATTAAATTTAATTGTTTTAGATAAGCCAGCAAGAACTGCAAAAGATGCAGCATTATCCTTAAAATGTGAAGTTGGCGCAATAGTTAAAAGTTTATTATTTAAAACGGAAGATTTTTTTGTTCTATGTTTGGTAGCTGGCGATAAAAAATGTTCTTTAAATAAGTTAAAAAAAATAACTCATAAAAAGAATATTTCAATGGCAAGCCCAGAAGAAGTTAAAAAACAAACAGGTTATACAATAGGTGGTGTTTCACCAATAGGACATTTAAATTTGATAAAAATTTTAATAGACAATTCATTAAAAAGATTTAAATATCTATATGCAGCAGGTGGTCACCCAAACTGTGTTTTTAAAATAGATTTTATAAACCTTCAAAAAATTACGAATAGTGAAAGTAAAGATTTAACTGAATGAGACAACCAAAATTAATTGATTATATTTTATTAACCTTTTTATCTTTGATTTGGGCATCAGCTTTTTTTAATATTAAGATTGCAACTTATTCTTATGGACCAGTCACAATTGCTTTTTTAAGAGTCTTTTTTGGTGCTATGCCAGTATTATTATTATGTTGGCATAAAAAAATTAAGATAGAAGCTTTTTCAAAAGACTGGCATTGGTTTGCTATGATAGGATTTGTCAATTTAGTAGCACCATTTTTTTTGATAGCTTATGGAGTAAAATCTGTACAAAGTAACCTAGCAGCAATCTTAATGTCTACCACTCCTTTAAGTTCAACAATATTAGGACATTTTTTTACCAAATCTGAAAAATTTAATTTTATAAAAACAATCGGAATACTAGTTGGCTTTGCGGGTGTCATTTATCTTTTTTCAGATAATCTATTAATAAATGATAGTAATTTTAATTCTGCCTTATTAATTTTGTTAGGTTCGACTTGCTATGTAATCGGTGGAGTTTTAACTTTAAAGATTAGCAAAAAAAAAAATGAAAATGTAACAGGATCAATATTAATCTGGGCGGTAATAATTTTATTCCCAGCAGTATGTTTTTTTGAGAAACCGTGGACTTTAAACCCCAGTACAGAGTCAACAGTGTCGGTTATCTATTTAGGAGTTGTTTCAACAGGGTTAGCCTGGTTGCTTAGATTTAGAATCTTAAAAAATAATGGTTTAATATTTCAATCCCAAGTATCTTATCTTATACCAATTTTTGGACTAATATTAAGCTACATATTTTTAAAAGAAATAATAACACCTAAGATTATAGTTTCTTTAGCATGTGTAGCAGCTGGCCTCTACCTTGTAAGAAAATCTAGCTTAATACTTAAAAAATAAGAATATCCTTAATTATATTAGCTTTGTTAAATGACCCATTTTTCTTTTGGGCTTAATATCCTTTTTAAAATAATCATAAAAAAATTCATTAGAATTAAATTTTTTATTTCGATATAAACTAATATCTTCTCCAATTATATTAATCATTTCCGCATTTGAAATTTTATTAATTTTTATTTGTTGAAGTTTGCACACTGCTCTTACATGATTTTCAAATTGACTAACATTAAAAGCATTCATTGTAAGGTGTCCAGAATTATGCACTCTTGGGGCAATTTCATTAACATAAAGATTTTCATTTCTATCAACAAAAAATTCCACACATAAAGTTCCAACATATTTTAGCTCTTCAGCAATTTGGGTTGACCATTTTTTTGATAGTTCTAAATTTTTTTCACTAATATTAGCAGGTATTTTTGAGTATTTTAAGATCTGATCTTCATGAACGTTTTCAATAGGTTCATATATTTCGAATTTTTCATAATCAAATCTTGTGATAATTACAGAAAATTCATTTTTTAACTTAACTAATTTTTCTAAAATATATTCTTTAGAAAAATCAATATCTAAATCTTTTAAATCTTCAATAGAATTAATTTTGTGTTGACCTTTGCCATCATACCCTAGTGTAGTAGTTTTAAGAATTCCAGGTAAAAGTTTTTGAATAGAATGAATTTCAGAAATTTTTTTGATCGAAACGTATTGAGTTGTTCTAATATTTAATTTATTGATAAAGTCTTTTTCTGCTAATCTATGTTGAATAAGTCTATTAACAGATGGTTTTGGCATAACTGGTTTTATTTTATTAATTTCATTCAGAGTTTCAAATGGAATGTTTTCAAATTCAAAAGTTACTAAATCTACTTTATCTACAAATTTATTGATTGAGTTAATATCATTATATTTTCCATATATAAATTCATCTGAAAATTTTTGTGCCGGTGCATCTGGATCATCACAAAAAATAATAGTTTTAATATTTAACTTCTTGGCTGCTGCTGCAATCATACTCCCTAGCTGGCCACCCCCAATAATTCCAAGAACTTCTTTTGACATAACTATTTAGGTTTTTTTTTAACAGATTGGCTTTGATTTTTTCTCCATTTTCTTAAATTATCTTTAACAGATTTATCGTTAATAGAAATTATAGAAGCTGCAAGTAAGGCAGAGTTTATAGCTCCATCTTCTCCAATTGCTAAAGTGCCAACCGGAATACCTCTCGGCATTTGAGCTATCGATAAAAGACTATCTAAACCTTTTAGTTTTTTACTTTCAATTGGAACTCCTAAAACTGGTATTGTAGTTAGTGCAGCTATCATTCCAGGCAAGTGAGCAGATCCACCAGCTCCAGCAATAATAACGGCTATATTATTTTTTTCTGCATTTTTTGCATACTCATACATTCTATTTGGAGTTCTATGAGCTGAAATAATCTTGGTTTCAAATTTAATTTTAAATTCCAAAAAAATTTTTTGGCAAAGTTTCATCGTTTTAAAGTCTGATTGACTTCCCATTACTATTGAAACTTTTTTAGAATGTGTTTTAGGCATTAAATTTTAATTATTTATTACCTTTATAGTTATTTCAAATTAAGTCTTATATTTCAACATAATATTAAATATGATATAACTTATTATGAAAAAAATATTAATTATAATTTTTACCATTATTAATTTTGAAGCTTTTTGTGAAGAACTTAAAACAAATTTTACTATAGAAGCATTTGAGAAAGCTCAAAAAAATGGCAAAACAGTTGTTGTATACTCATGGAACAAATATTGCACGACATGTGCAAAGCAAAAACCAATACTCCTACAGGCAGAAAAAGATTTTGAAGATTTTTTATTTTTAAATTACGAACAAACAAAACATGAAAATATAGCAAAATTTTTAAATATTAATTATTGGTCAACAATCGCTATTTATAAAAACAATAAACAAGTAAGTGAAGCTATAGGTATAAGCAATAAAGATGAGATTTATTCTCTTATTAAAAAAGGTATTTAACCATAAGTAGTCATGAATTTTAAAATTGACAATCTTCAATATTGCAATTGGTCACGAGAAATATTTAAGATTAATAGGCAAGCAGGATTAGATGCCGTTCATGTAACTATAGTTTATCATGAAGATTTTGACGAACTTCAAAATGTTATTAAATCTTGGGATAAACATTTTAAAGAAAACAAAGATTTAATTTTTTTAGGCAAAAATTTTAAAGATATTGAAAAAGCAAAAATAGAAAATAAAACAGCAATTTTTTTTGGTTTTCAAAATTGTTCACCGATTGAAGATGACATTGCTTTGATAGAAAAAGTTCATGAATTAGGCTGTATATTTATGCAGCTTACGTACAACAACCAGTCGTTACTTGCTACTGGATGTTATGAAAAAAATGATAGTGGTGTAACTAATTTTGGTAGAGAAGCAATCAAAGAAATGAATAGAGTGGGGGTTGTCATTGACATGTCTCATTCAGCTGAAAAAAGTACATTTGACGCAATTGATATAAGTGAAAAACCAATTGCCATTACGCATGCAAATCCAGATTTTTGGCACAAAGCAAAAAGAAACAAATCAAATGATTTATTAAAAACATTAGCAGATAGTGGTGGAATGTTAGGTCTATCTTTATACGCTCATCATTTAAAAGATGGAACTAAATGTTCGTTAGAAAGTTTTTGTGTGATGATAGCAAAGACAGCAGAAATTATGGGTATTAAAAATATTGGTATCGGTTCTGATCTTTGTTTGAAACAACCGAATAGTATTGTTGAATGGATGCGAAATGGAACATGGACCAAGGCTAAAAATTATGGAGAGGGCTCTAAAAGTAAACCAGGTTTTCCAAAACAACCAAGTTGGTTTTTAGATGCAAGAGGTTTTAATAATTTAGAAAAAGGTTTAAAAAAAGTTGGCTTTAATGACGATGAAGTAAATGGAATACTAGGTAATAATTGGTACAATTTTTACAAAGGAATTAATTAATGAAGATAGAATTAAGAGATCCAAATATCATAATGAAGCTTTCAAGATTGGGGTCTTTTCATCAGTCAAAATTATCTTTTTTAAGAAGTTTTTTGAAAGAGTTTAAAGACTGGGATTATAAAAAAGATTTATTTCAACTAAATGAATTTGGTTATGGTACAGCCGTTTATTCATTTAAAAAAGATAAAAGAGTTTATTCATTAATTTGTTATGCAAATGAATTAAATGAAAATGAAAGATCAGATAGAGTAATTGCAACAAAATGGGATGCAGCATTTACTCTGCATGATGGTGTGCCTACAAAAAAAGATATTGAAAGATTAAAAAATGAAGTTCCAAAACAAGAAGTTGGAAGACTTTCATATAAGGAGTTAACTTTATCAAGAGCAAATAAATCAGTGAGATTATTCAACCATGTTGTAGAAAATTTAAGCAAAGGTCTTCAACCTGATATTAATTTACTATCTAAAGTTGGATATCTTTATAGAACAACAGCAGTTTATGGTTCTGGAAAGTTTGGATTAGCTGATAGGTTTAGAATTAAGAACAGAGAAGAAATTTATGGACCATTTCGCCTAGAAATGATGTTAGTTTATTTGGTCAGACAATTCACTTTTGATCAAGTGAATCATGTGGCAAAAAATATGAACCCTAAAAAAGCAGTAAAACTTGATCCTGAAATATGTAAAAGCCTTGGGATTGGAAATTCAACAGGGTTAGGAATGGCACCATTTATTGTTAATCATCCAACACTTTTAAATAATTGGATATATGCTCGAGAAACAGCTCTGAAAAAAATAAGAGAAATAAAACATGTAAAGACAGAAGATAGTAATTTATTTAAACTTTGTTTAAAAAAATCATTAAAAAATATTACTTCATGGAATACTGATAGCGAATATCAACTAAATAAAATTCAATCTTTATTGAACGACCTGAATCACTTTATAACTTTTCTTGAAAAAAACTTCGATTTTTCTAAAGAATTTGCATTTAATGAGATTTACTACTGGCTTGAAAAAAATGCTGGAGATGAGTGCACAGAATATATTGTTTCAATAATGATGGAACCGTATGATGATATTATTAATCCATTAATAAATGGAATGAGTTCTGAAGAAGAAAAGTATTTTAACATTCCCACAAATAGAACGGTTGCAGAATTGAAAAATATATTAGAAGACAAATATCCAAAAATAATTGATATAGATTTTTCAAAAAAAGAAAATAATAAAAATTTCTGGTTTATTTCAAAGAACAAAGAAGAACCAAGACTAGCAGACAGATTTAAAGAAAATGGCTCAGAGTTAGAACAGCCACTAGCAATAGCAAGAGATATAAAAAAATTATATGAAAAATTGTACGTATCTAAAAACAGCTCTACAATTGATAAATTTTTAGCAAATAATTCAGATTTAAGGCACGTTGTTAGAAGAGCTTTTATTATTGAAAAATTTCCATACTCAGAAATACAAGATAATACAATTGGAGAATCTATTATGCCAATTGACATGTTAAGATTAAAGTTATCATTTTTTGGAGCATTAAAATTTGATCCAAGATCAGATAAATGGTTAAGAATATGTATGTTTCAAGGAGCACCATTGCCCGAACAATTAAAAGATTATGATGATCATTGGGTCTATAATTCCTTGAATTAAATGAAATCTTTAAGCGAAATTGAAACTGTATCAAAAAGATCAAGTAAAGCTGCTGGTTTTTCGTGGGGTGTTGCAGAGGAAGTTGGTAAAAATATAAGAATGTTAGAAATGTTTGGGTTGAGTGGAATAAAGAATTTAAATTATTATTTCAGAATTAGAGATAAGAAAAAATTTGAAAAACTAAATATTATTAGCAAAGAAAACGTAACAAACAAACTGGATTTTTGCCCTATTGTTTCTGGATTAAGCTTTTTAGATCAAGTTAGGTCTTTAGAAAGTTTAAATGAAATTAAATTTAAAAGAATAGCATACCCATTACTTTTTTTGCCTTTCATAAGCAGAGCATCTGAGATTATTGGAAAGAGATTGCAGTTAGAATTAGATAATAAAGTTTTTTTACTCAATTATAATATTAGCATATTTTCAAATTCATTGAACGATGGTATTATTGAGAGTGGAAAAGATGTCTTAATTAAATTTATAGATAACAAGGACTCATTTGAAGAAAATGAATGGAGAGAACTTTACAAATTATCTGAAAATACTTTTGTTGAAGAAAATGATAGTTTAAAACAAGGTGGAGCAGGTGCTGGGTTAACAGATAATGACTAAAGATTTAGATATTTCAAATCCTAAAAAAAAAGATTTAGAAGAATTTAATAATTATTGTGAGGAATGTAAAAAAGAAGACGAAAGCGTTTCACAAAATTTAATATTAATAGGACTTAAAATTTGTAAGTCTTGTAGAATTTCAAAAACTATTTTTCCTATTTAGCTTGTTACGCCAACCGGTAAAGTGCTTATTCGACTCATTACAAAAGATATTGAAAGAAAAGCAATTATAAGAAAAGATAAAAAAACTATTCCAAATGCTTTAAAACTAGATTTTAGATTAAGAATCTGCTTAGTGGCTATTATTAATCCTGCAAATATCCAGAATTGTGTTAAAAAAATTATAGGTATCATTAAATCAGGAGTAACCGCAAAGAACCTTAATAGACCAGGAACATGAGCATAACCAACTCCAATTAAGACTTTTTTAAATGGTATTTTGCTATCTTTGTCAGAAAAAAGTTTAACACCTACAACATATATAAATATTGCCCAAACTAACCAAGTAAAGATTGCTGTTAACCCTGACATTGCTATCGCTGTTTTTATAATAGTATTCGCTGCAACAGCTCCTGCAACACCATCTAAAATCATTATTAAGCCAGCAAAATATATTGCAGCTTCACCAAAATTTTTGTTATCTTTATATAAGGATTGATCTAACTTTAACGATCTAGCTATGATATTTAAAAATACACTAAACATTATTTATCTTTATTTTTCTGAGCTTTATAAGAAACAATTAATGGAAATAGTATTAAAGCAAGAGCAATTATTATGCAAACTGAGATTAGAAAAATTTTTGTCATTATTTATGGGGGAGTTTTACCCCCCCAAAAATTAATTAGCCTTTTACAACTTCCCTTGTATTAGCATTGTATGATTCTTTAAATGGAATATCCACTACTACAGCATCAACAGGTGTTCCTGGTTTGTCAGAGTACTCAGCTGGTAAATGAACTTTATATTTAGTTCCAACCTTACCTTTGGGAAAGCCATTAGCATTTAATGTTCCATCAAATGGTACATATCCCATAGCTATATTTTGCTTCTTCTCTGGGTGATACCATGGAGATGTAATAAATCCAACAGGATCTCCACCATCTTCATTTGATACTAACCAAAAATCAGGAGCATATTCTTCAATAGGTTTTCCACCCATTTCAAGTCCGACTAACTGAAGTTTGTAAGGTTTTTTACCACCTTTAATTTCAGCTCCCATTTTTTCTAATGCAGCCTTACCAACGTAGTCAGCTTTCTTATTCCATTCACCTTTACCAGCTAATGAAACTTGATAGCCTAGGTTACACTGAAAAGGGTTATGTTGATGATCCATATCTTGTCCCCAAGAAAGAATTCCTGCTTGAATTCTTCTATGATGAGCAGGAGCAATAACCATTAGTTTATGTTTTTTACCAGCCTCAAGAACTGCATTCCACATATCGTCAGCATATTTAGTTGCTTCCCTCAAGTAGATTTCATACCCAGCTTCTCCAGAGAAACCAGATTGTGAAATTACACAACTTCTTCCACCAACTTTAACTTCTGCTAAACCGTAGAAAGGCATGTTATCTAAATCAACTTGATCACCAAGTAAATCCTTCATTAACGCCTTAGACTTAGGTCCTTGGATTTGAACTGGACACACATCAATTTCTTCGATTGTGCAATCAAATCTTCCATCAGCATTGACACCTTGAAGATACATACCAATATCAGAGTCTGATAGTGAGAACCAAAATTCATCTTTTGAAATTCTAAGAAGAATTGGATCATTTAAAACACCACCATAAGTATTACATAGAATTACATACCTTGCTCTCATTGGTGAGATTTTAGTTGCATCTCTAGTTATAACGTAGTCTGTAAACTTTTCTGCATCTGGACCTTTAACTCTAATTTGTCTTTCAACAGCAACGTTCCACATTGTAACATGATTAACAATTGCATCATAT
>Ga0114997_10002455_pt1 | contig 14935 bp, 9 predicted proteins | sample ArcticOcean_MG_C_2_FD_87045 | JGI IMG/M metagenome (GOLD analysis project Ga0114997, IMG submission 87045) | Marine microbial communities from western Arctic Ocean - ArcticOcean_MG_CB4_136 | ecosystem: Environmental > Aquatic > Marine > Oceanic | place: Arctic Ocean: Canada Basin | collected... | reverse complement strand
GTAATGCAGTAATGCATCCCTACAAAACGGCCCTCTGCGCCTCAGCCGCTACGGCGTGCCCCAACATGCACACGAGTGCCTGTCCAGCCGACGCAACCCACTCCTCGGAGGCGGCCGGGCATGTTGCCCCGGCGCCGTCGCGCTGCCACGGCAAGAAGTATACACTCCCTGCGTAGACAGCTCCGAATACCGTGCTAATTCTCGCCAGCAACTCTATCGCTGGCACGTGTGAAGTCTGGCAACCAGTAAACCCTCCGCGCCAAGCCACAACGCAATACCCGAACAGCGCCGACACAGCAAACACGATGCATGCCGTGTACGCCCCCGAAACACTGCACTTTGCAGCAGGGCCGTCGCGGGTGTACACCCCCGAGAATGAAGAGCGAATCAGTGCATTGCTAATATAATCACACTGCGCCCCACCCCGCGCGCCATCCGTACCGCCTTCAGTACCCTCGCCCTCGCCGCTAAGCGAGACGGAACCCGGTTTTGCGACCTGCGCAGCCCCCCCGGTTGCCGCCAAATTGTGCGCAAAAACAACAGACGACAACCCGACCACAAAAAACGCGAGCTTGACCGCGCCTAAAACAGCGACAAGCACGCGCCCCGTTCGCTTGCGGGACGCAGACCTTGCAGGTCTGGGCAGGCGGGTAGGGAATGCGTGCACTCGTTGCATCGCGCGTTGCTTCCTACTTTGTCGCGCGCGAACTGCTTTCTATGTAACAAGTTATCGCCCACGCGCGAGTTGTGACACGTGCAGTTGTCATGGAGAGAGGTGGCTAGAGTGGCAACACCGCACATAAATTAGTCGCTCGTAATAACGTTGACGTCTTCTGGACACCCGCTGGACCACCGCGCAGGGCGTCGATAATGAACTCGGCACGTGACACCCCGAGATGCCAACCCGCAATGCACGACTTTCTGCGTGCTGTTGCGTTGAAAACCCGCAAGCACGCCGCAGACATCCAGATTCAAATTGCAGCGGCAGATGGGGTGTGGGGCGAGCAGGGAGACGAGGTGTGGGCGACAACACACAAGCTAACACATTCCGAGCTGTACGAGGTGTTCAAACTGCAGCGCAGCGGCCACGTTGACATGTATTTGCACAACGCGGATGTCTGCGACGACAACACGGTTGCTGCAAAAACAAGTGGCACGGCGAGCCAACCGGCACTGTTCCCGTGGACGAATCTTGGACACTTCAAAATGTTGCTTGTTTTGGTCGCCGCCGCGTCTCCGTGGCGCAGTGTGCACGTTGCAGCCGCACTCGCGCCCACCAGGCTTGTTTTGGGAATCGTCGCAAATGCCGCGGAGAGGCTTGCGAATACATATCAGTGCCGCACTCTCCATTTGAGGTGCATATCAGAAAAGCAGACCGCGAGAGAAAGCGCGTGGGACGACTGTTTTGTTTTGCACGTATTCGCATTCTGGGCGGTCGCGTGTGTAGTGCCGGAAATCCGCGACATGCCCAACTTCATTGGCTGGCAAGGTGTTGCGTTTGCTTTCGTTATTCATTTTTGCATCGTCGAACCGGTATACTACGTCCTGCACAGGGCCCTTCATCGTAAGTTCCTGTGGAAAAAATGGCATTGGGTTCACCACCAGTCAAGCCTCCCACAGGCAATTTCCGGCAGCGTCCACCCACTTGGGGAACACCTCGTGTACACGGCGCTGTTCGCGACCCCCACGCTCGCCGCCATCGTGTTTCGGCGCGCAACTGGCATTGCAGTCGCGGACAATGCTGCATTCGCCGCATACCTGCTGTTCTTTGATCTGGCGAACATGTTTGGACACTGCAACGTTGAACTTGTGCCGCGGTGGTGGCACGCCCGAGCACCGTATAAATATATGTTTTACAGCGCGGGGTTCCACGACGTCCACCACCGCGGCAGTGGGAATTTTTGTCTTTTTGTGCCGCTGTGGGACTACTTGGGAGGGACCGCGTCTGCCGCAACACCTATAGCACCTGCAGTGGCATCGTCCGAGGTGGTAGCCCGCACAGTTTTTCTCGCACACGGCATGGATTTTTTCCATCCGCTCCGTGCGTCGTGGGCGTCGGTGGCATTCCCACAACTCCCGCATTCGCCGGCGCTAGCGCAGTGGCTTCTCTCTCCAGTCGTGTTCGCCGCGTGGTTGCTTCTTTGGGGGAGGTCGCTCGTGTTTGGGCCGACGTGTGCGTTTGCAACAAGAATCACGGCCCGGTCTAAACCGCCGGCACGCGAAGCGGTTGTGATGTCTGATACTTTCGTCGTCCCGCTTCCGGCCGCCGCGTATTTCATACCAGCGACACAGCGTTGGGCTCTGGCGCATGTTGACAGGTTTGTTGCGACGCACGTCGCCCAAAAAAGCCGGGTGGTAGGACTTGGCAACCTGAACAAGGCGGCGTTTATGAACAAGGGAGGCGAGCGCTATCGAGCACTGTGCGACCCAGCAACAACTTCAATTGTACACGGGAACACGCTCACGGCCGCGTGCGTGATAAAGCGCCTTGTGTCGGACAAAGCCCGTGCAATTTTCATCACCGGCGCGGCATCTTGTGTTGCGAATGCAATTGCTGCTTACATGGTCGCGCGAGGGTGCGAAGTGTTTCGCGCGTCCTCGGCACACTGCGACGGGGACGTCCCCGCAGGTCACACGCCTCCGCGCCGCTGCACGCACTGGGTCCTGTGTTCGCCGCGCTCGACTATGGGACGAGGGGCGATAGTCAACCGCGCACAGAGAGGGACGGTGGTGTTACCGGTTGTCGCGGCCTCCGAGAGCGACCGCTTTATCGGCTCGCATCAAAAACGGGCGGACCTCGTATACGGGACGCAGCCGTCTGCAACCATAGCACCCGAACCGAAGTGTCTTGGGATGCCGTCCGTGTCGTACTGCCTCCCCGCTGGACGCGTGTATGCCTGCCACGCCGGCGCGGTGTTGCACGCGTTGGCAGGGTGGGAGCACCACGAACTCGGCGCGGTGGACGTGGGGGCGATAGAGACCGTTTTGGCGGCGGCAACGCAGTTTGGGTTTATTCTACACTGTTAGTTTTATCTAATTAGAGGCGATCCAATGCCGGCGGCGATTGCGTCGAGTGGCTCTGCACTCGAGGGGGAAAAGCGCATTGGTTGCCCGGTTTCGTGTGAAATTACGCCACAGATGTTGCCGCCCCCGTCGACCAAGATGAGCGGCGCGTTGCATCGCACGGTCCCAACAGCAGTCGCCGCCGGGAGAGACGTTGGCGGAGCCTCGACGTTCGGCGCGCCGGGATGCGCGCTGCCCGCCCAGACACACGGGATCTCGCAGTCGAGCTGCGACCACGACGCGTGCCCCAAAGAGTCGAGGAATGAATCGCACGACGAAACCCACGCGCCACTTATCCCTGCAACCCGGTACCCGACGACACCCTCGTCTTCGTTTCCAGTGTTTACGCGGGCGGACGACGCGAAGCTGTTAGTTAGACGTTCAACCGCAGACAGCTTTCGCGCGTCAAACCCGGTGTGCCTCGTAATGAGCTGGCCATGCGACGTAATCCCCGACACGTGCGCGGCGTTAGCGTGCGCAAGCACCGCTTGCTTACATTCATTCGAAACGAACACGAACGCTGCCCCGGCGTGCCTGAGCATATTCGCCGATGCCAGCACGTTCGTACGTCGAAGTTGTGTTTCTTTGTCGGCGACGACGACATCGTCAACGTCACAAATATCGGCGTCGATACACTCTTCGCCGGGGTCCTCCGCCCTACCGCGCAGTGCATCGTCGGCGTCGCGAACGGCGGCCACTGCAACCTCGGCCGCGGCAGCAGCATCGCTCAGGGGTGATGTCGACATCCGAGCTCGAAGAGGGGATGGTCGGCGGGAGGCGATGGGATCCAAGATGTACCGATACTCGTCGTTTTCACGCGCCGCGCCGGCGTCGCCGCCACTCTCGCTGTCGTCGATGGCACTTTTAGACCCCCCCATAGAGATCCAGATTTGCGAATGTGTTAATGCAGTCTGCCAGGATTGCCGCGCAGATGACTTCACATGTAAATGCGCGGGCGTGCCGTATAACGCCCCGCGGGACACAGACCACCCATCCTTCCACCCCAATGCCTTCCACGTTTTATGTCCCCAGCCAAAGGTGTGAAACCTCGAAGCATGCTTGGAATCGTACACGATAAACCCTGGCATATGCTTCGCAAGAACTTCTATGGAAAACAAGTGCTTGAGCTTTGCGGCGTCGGCGCCCTTCACACGCATGCGTGACACGCACGCAGGGGTCGTGCACACAGTCGAGTAGAACCGGTTAGCAGTCATGTGAGAAAAGAGTGAAACGGGAGCGACGCTGTCGCGGTTTTTATCCACAAAGTCGTCCCAATTCGCCCCGCGAAAAAGACGCACGTCGAAGTTACAAACCGCCATCTGTTCGGGGGAAAGTTGTGCATCGGCTAACATGCCGGGGAGCCCTTGTTGTCGACCGCTAGCCTTTTGCGTGAGCAGCCGAGCCACCTTGTCTGCCGGCACCCAATTGCTCTCGCCGTTGGGGATCGCGAGCAACTTTTTGGCACCACGACTAAGAAGAACGTGATCGCGACCCCCAATTGAGCAAACCGTCGCCGGTTCTGCGACGGGAATATTGTGTCGCGACCCCGCCATTGGCTTAAAGTTGTGCGCTTGCGCAGTATTTAACATCGTCCGCATTAAAATGGTTGATTCCAGTACGGCTGCGCTGCGTTGGCAGATGTAGGTTAACATACACGTTCTGCCTACCGCTTGCACCCGCAACGAATGCAGCGTTGCTCGCGCGGGTGGTTCACCATACGGCAAGCTTCGCCGAAACACTTGTTGTACGTGTTGCTGCCATGTGTTCGAACACATTTGGTTGAAACACTGCCATATGTTCGAACACATTTGCGCCATTTCCACACTCGCTCCGCTCTTTTCATTCCCACAGAGGTGAAGATGAACACCAAGCTTGTCACGGTGAACCAGGTGCTCGACGTGGGCAACAAGACCCAGCGCCGGGCTGGCAGCGTGCGTATGTCGGCGAGAGTCTGCGCGTTCGTTGTCCAAGAGCTCATCAAGATGTGCGAGAAGGACAAGCGCTTTTCTGTGCACAAAATGTTCGAGCACCTATACGGGTACTTCTTCCTTTTCGATCTACATTCTACAGAGGCGATCGAGAAGCAATTCCGCTACTCTCCGTATATCCCTGATATACATTCTACAGATGCGAGTCGGTGGCGCTCGCACTCTCCGTATGTCCCTTTCGTGAAGAAGGTCATCGGTTTCTGCGAGGGTAACCAGACGCTGGCTGCAATGTCTCTTCTGGGACTCTCGTACACCCTGTTCGTGCTCATCGCCGAGAACGCCGACAGCATGGAGCTCGAATGCTTCTCGGATGCGCTGACGGGCCCTGGGTATGCGACGGACCAAGTCGAAAAATACCTCTCAGGCCTCGCAGGAGTCGACCAATACATCTCCATCCAGGACGCATACCCGCTTGATAAGACCTCGCCGGAGTTCTTCAACGATTCTTACCTCGGGAAGGAGGAGGGTTCGGAAGGCGTCTGGAACTGCGCGTTCGATGGGGAGTGCGAGGAGGAGGCGATGCTGGCGACCACGGCATGTCTTCACATCGCCGACAGACTGCGCGTTCTGGTTCCGACTATGGCGGGGCCAGCGAAGCCCGCGAAGCAGTCGAACCGCGCGACGAGTGGTGCGTCGTCGGCGACGGCAGTCGTGACTGGACCGATCGACGATGCCGCGGCGGCGGGGGGCAAGAAGACGAAGAAGCGGCGGCGCGGGGGGGGCAAGAAGACGAAGAAGCGGCGGCGCGGGGAGGGCAAGAAGAAGAAGCGGCGGCGCGGGGAGGGCGTTGAGATTGGGGGTGAGCGGGGGGGTGAGCTTGTGGCGGAGGGTGCTGCGGCGAAGAAGCGCAAGCTCTGATCCGGCGAGCGTGGGGCGGGGTGTTCATACGAGTCGCGGGACAATAAACGACAGTGCGCACTCTGGTAGAACGGAAATGGCAACAGCCGCGACCGAAGTGCAAAATTTGCCATGTGCGTTGTATTTGCCGCGCGCACCAACCGAGAACGCCGGCGATCGCCCGTATTTCCACTTATGGATGAGAGAAAATAGATTGGTCGTCGAAATAGTATTTTCGGGCTGCGCCGGTCACTCATTGTTCAGCAACGCAATCACGCCCCGCATGCGAGAAGCCGCGCAGGGGTGCGAAAGAGACGACGCGGGTGCTATTTGTTTCCCCCCCCCGCGCGGCGCCGACCTACCAATGTGGGAGTTTGCTGTGGTGGATGACAAAGAATACGAAGGTGTGTACACCACAGGGGCCGACGCGCTGCTGTGTTTGGATGCAAGCTCCACGCCCCGCTCTTCATTCCGGTATTTGCTTGCAGACGGCGCGCGCGTGTGGCTGGGAGACACGCTGCCCAGCCACGGCGCCGATGTCGCGCGGGCCGCGACTTGGCAACGCCCTCCACACTCCAACGCGCTCGCGGCGTACGACGTTGCATCTGATCTTGCTTCGCCCACAAACACACATTATATTGCAAGACCTGCCCCCACGTCAGTTAGGTTTGTGTTGTTCTTCATCGCGATAGTTATTACAATCAATTGGTTTCGTCGCCACTTTCTGCTCCCTGCAAGGTTCCACCGTAATGCAGCGATGCGGAGACAGAAATACAGCGCCCGGCCTGATATCTCGACAGCAACGACTTTCAACGCGGACGACGACGACGACGACGACGACGACGGCGATGACGCTACCAGCGAGAACAGAGGCACGCGCGCAGGCAGCGCTTCCGACGCCAGGCGCGCGACACGCTACACCGCGGTCGACAACACGGACGTCGCTGCCTCTGCGAGCGCAGCGTGTATGTGCGGCTGCGTGCTTCTTTCGTGGGGCACGCCCTTGCTGTGCGGCACGCCACAACCGACTGGCGAGGGCGGCGCGACGCCGCTTGCCCTGCTGTCTGGGGAGGTGTGTGCGGTGTTCGCAGCACCCCCTAGGCAAGCCCCCTCTGCCTTATGGGCAGCACTTCTTCTTATAGCATCTGTTTGGCCGGTAATGCGCCACACGTCCGCCGCCCGTGTTTCCCAAATTATTGTGTTGGGGGCATGTCTGGCACAGTTCTTCGAGCTGTTTGGCCCCGCCTTTGCGGTTTTATGGTACTTCTTTAGCGTATTGATGTACTTCGACATTTTGTTGCAGCGCGCCCGCTGTAGCCACGTCCCACGCACTCGGGGTGCTAGACTTGCGGTGTTGTGCGAGGCGGCGTACTGCGCGGCCGTCGGCGCGAGCATGTTACGCGCCGTGCGAGATGCCGCAATGGACGCGGGGGGGGGGGGCGGCGGGGACGGCCGCGGCGTCGAATTACTTTTGTGTGTACTCGTGGCGAGCCACGCTTTATTTTAACCCCCTCCGCTGGATGTAATTCGCCGTGTTAGCGTCTGATTTCTTCAAAGGGGGGGGGCGCGCGCACTATTCATTACGGTCGCGCGCGTGTAAAGATGGGAATGGGTGGTGGTATTAATACAAAGCTTGTTGTCATCGTCAAGGTCGCCGCGATCGGCGCGGCGTATGGTGGCTACCTTGCAACTGTTGGTTTTGCGGAAGCATGGCTTTTGACTGCTGCAGTAGTGTGTACAGTTGGTGGCTCCATTGCAGCGGACTTCGCGATATTCATGGTTTCGTGCTTCTTCACTAATCCCGATTCCGCCAAAGACGGGCGCGACCTGCCGAGTGATTCGCCGGACGCCTTGGGCAAGACCTTGAGACGACGGTTGGGCAAAGCGAAGAAAAAAGCGGAAAAAGCGCGCAAACAGATGATCGCCGCGAGGGCGGACAGGGAGGGGTTTCTCGCAGCAGGCACGATCGGGCGTCCTTTTCGCATCGGAGGGTCGCGATTTCAGATACTCGTAGAAATTTGCGTGACTCTTGGGGTTCTGGCTCTCGCACTTGGAATCGACACAATGCTTTACGCCGGAAAACACGCAAACGAGGTCGCTGACTCTGCCGCCTACGTGTCAAACTGTGTCCGCGTGGTGGTGATCGTCTGGAATGCAATCGTACGCGCATTCGAGGTCGCGCAACCTGCGTGGAATTGGGCGTGGTTCGTGTTTCGACGACTACTGTTTTTTGGTCGAATGTGCATCGTCAACCTTGTGTTCAACCTGCTTGGTAATACTGTGTCGCCGCCTTCAATGCCACAGGCGGGGGCTGGGTGTGGCGACGAGTCGGCAGGATCCGCGCTGCAAAACTTGCTCAACGGCGTCACTATGGAGTGTATGTTCCCAACATCCGACATGGACGACATCGCTGCAATCGGCCTGGGGGGCATCGCAATAACACGCCCGGACACCGATACCGGCGCAATCACTGGATGTAGCCCGCAACTGTCTGAAGAAGCATGTCTACAAGTGTATGCGCTCCGCGACCCCTCTACCAGCAGTCCCTGCCCGGCATGGGCGATCGACGGCAGCGACGGGCAATACACCTGCTGCGCAACGATGTGTGTGCTGCTTGACCGCCAGAACGAGCCGGGCCGGCGGCTGCACACGACTGGCGCGCGGGACCGCAGCGATTACGACCTCGCACAAGCGGTGTACATATACACCAGAGAACACTTCCATTCAATATTGTACCGCAAACACGAACACTCCGACCTATTTTGGGATGTGTTTTGGGGACACGAAAACTGGGTCCCGGGGCACTCCTTCGTTGGAGACTCGCTACACGAGCACTACACCAGCGAGCATTACACCAGCAACAAGAGCAACACAACAAACGTTTTCCGCCACAACTACGACCCAATACGATCGCTGCGCGTCGTGCGACCTCGAAGGGCGCTCGACATCATCATGGATATATACGGCGAGCACGTGGACAAGGCACAGCAGGAAATCGAGGCGGAAGTTGCGGAAGTTATGTGGGGAAGTGCGTCTTTTGTGTCCTCCTTTTTCCAGGGAATGGCAGATTTCGTAGCAAAAGTCATCGCGGTGGTAATGGCTTTTTTTGGTGGAATCGCCGATGGCCTCTTCGTACTCCTGCACGTCCTCGAGGGTTGGATTTCAAGCGAGAGCTTTCTCGCCGATATGGGTGCCGTGATCGAGGTGGTGTCTGTGGTTTTTAACGACACAATGCTTGATGTCATACAAGGCATCATCGACGTTATTATGGCGGCGATCAAGGGTGTCATGTGTGCGATAGAAGCGCTGTCATTTGGGATGATTAACATTGGCGACGACGAGGGGCTTGGAGTCACCTGCACGATCGGTGGCATCGCCGAGGCGGCGATGCAGGCGGCGGCGGACGCGCTGACGTGCGGCTTGGTCCAATCGCGGTGCGCCGTGTGCAAGACGGTTCACCCACAGGCTGTTGTGTTCCCACCGGACACGGAAGACATCCCAGATGATTTTCGGACGCTGCACTTTCTCGAAAACAGGCATCATTATAGCACGCAGAACAACATATTCAACGCTCCGGACGAGGCGGTAAAGAAAACATACGAACACAGGTTATTTGATATGCAATCCAACAACGCGACATGTGCGTGGCTAATGGTGCATGGGTTTTGCGAGGGCTCAATCATACAGGCAGCACGGCAATACGAAGCTGCCAAAATGGAGTGTGATGAGCGTCAAGCCACTGATGACGGTGTAGGGCCGGATGTGGATTGCACAACGCACCCAACATTCCCAGACAAAAGAGACGGCGGCTTCACCGTGGAAGAAACGCCGACGCACGGCATATATGACCTCACCCCACTTGGCACGTTTACCGAAGCTGTTGGCGAGTCGGTGGCGACCAAGTGCATTGCGGAGTGCGACGACGGGGGGGGGTGTACGTGCGAAGACGCGCCCGAGGCGACGCTGTCAAATCGACCATACAAGGTTGGCGCGAACTCAACCGACAACGGGGGCGTTATTTCGTGCTGGGAGCTGAACGACAAACTCGCGGAAAACCTATTTCCTGCCAAAGACGGAGAGGCCGGGAATGTCTTGGCCAGAGCTCGGGATAAAGGCCGGTCGATGTGCGACCCCGACAACGTCCTCCTTCTGTGGGACCCCCTCACCGGCGATAACCAGTGGGCGAACCATCCGCACATGCGTACCCCAGTCGGTCCAGCAAGCCCCCTCTGGGAGTATTACCAGGCACGGCAGAGATGTAAGATCACGTGCGGGACTTGTCGAAGCATCGTCAAAAAAAGTAGGCTCGACATGCACCGAGCGATGGCATTGTGGCCTCGAAAGTGGCAGGTTGGGGAAATGCCAGATGTCGACGACGACAACGGAACGTGGTGGGGAGTTGACCTCCACGAAACACACCAACCGTCACTCTGGAACGAACTGAAAAAAGACGTACCTCTCGTCGACCGAAAAGCACGCTACAACGCTCTTACACCCGATCAAGTAGCAGATGGCAACATCTGTGTCGGGGACTATCCGTACAGCACCGGAACCGGCGAGGAGCCGAAAGACAAAGTGCAGTGCGGTGTGGGGCACGATTCGCTTGGCGTGCGTTGGGCGGGCGAGGTCGCTCGCCTCGGCGACTGTTGGAGACTTGCGTCTTATTGCGGCCCCTTTAACAAAAACACGAACGCAGTGGAGCTCCGTGGGGATGAGAGACCAACCGGAAAGTTTCCCAGAAGGAACGAGCTTACAGCAGAGTCGGACGGTAATGGGTTCACCGATACGTTCGGCGAGGATGATATCTATTTTAGCTGGTTTTATTCGAATCCGAAGGTGGGAGGTACCCATGCGGGGCTGCGGGAGAATTGGGAGTCAATGGACAAGATGTGGGCGCGGGGGGTTGAGGGTCGGACAGACGGGATTTTTCATCACCTGTCGCGTAATATGGTGTGGGCGGCATGCCCAAATACGTGTCAGAAGCGATTGGATGAGAGAAATCGCGCCGCCAGAGAGACCAGCTGGTGGGCGGCCGCGTGGCAGGCGTACACCGCCCTCGAGGACGGGTCTGGACTCTTCGGCACGAAGCCCAGCAACGCATTCGCTTCGATGCCGGAAATGTGGCAGAGGAGAGACTGGCAAAACATCCGCGAGCCACCCGCCAACCGCCGCCTGGAGGAGGCGTGGGAGGGCAGCGATCGCTGGAACCGCCACATGGAGGAGGTGTTGGCGAATCGCGGCACGTCGCCGTGGGGCGCCGATCTAAGACGACGCCGCGCGCTTGAGGAGCCTTACGGCGGTGTCCTTCACAACTTCTCGATTTACAATGCGTTGACCGGTAACAACACCAACAGCACGCACCAGCTGGGCAACCGCGCATTGCCGCTGAAGAATTCAACGCGGATGCACAACACCGGGGCGCACTTCACGACCAGAGAACACAAGGCGACAAAAATAGGGATTGCTGGCATCAAAAAAGTCAACGCCGCGCTGCGTACAACGCTTTCAAAGCCACTGGCGCGGAACCGTTCGCTGCATTCTGCATTGAGATACAAAGCAGAACACGCTCGCGCCGCGGATATGCATGCACACGGAGAAGGTGCGACGAGAAGACGCGCCAGCGTCGCCACGCCGGCGGATATGAAAGCCGTCACAAGTTTGGCGGCCGAGAACGGGTTGGGCGTCGCAGCGACGGTGGTATTACAGCGCGAAAATGGCGTGGTCGAGGTCGACTTGACGTTCAACGATTTGAAAGCCGTGTTCGAGAAACACGTCTACTTCTACAGACACCACTCCGCCGACCACCACCGCGCAATAGAGTTACAACGCAAACACGTCAGGAAGGAACTGCAACAAGAGACGGTCCACCCGATAAACACATCGGCCCCCCCCCCCCCAGACCCCGGTCCTTTGTTGCACATGCACATCGTACAGCCAGTCCAAGAAGACGGTGGCAAGCCACCGCGCCGCCGCGCGGCAATGATCCCCACAGCGGCGGCAGACATACCCATACGAATGGGGCAGGAGTGCCAAGACACGAGCTGGTTTGGGACGACGTACGACTCGTTCGCATCCACGATGGATGGACTCGACGGTGTATTCGCGGGCGGGGAAACACCAGCACCCACAATCCACGGATGCTGTTTGACCCCGGACACTCCGGCGTATTTCTGCGGAGACACATACAACCAACGCAACGACCGACCTGTGTCACTCGCGGGCATTATAGACTACATCTTACACAACACGTTTTTGTGTTATTTTTACGCCGACCCGATGCACATGTGCATGCCGGCGATCGATTTCGACCTCGCGCAGTTACAACCAAACCACACGATCGCGGCAGTGTCCGTGTTCAAGCTCTTTCCTAACCCAGCCGACGCCGGGGGGTGTGGTGCCTGGTCGGACTTTCTCTCACCGGACACGGGCTTTCTCTCGTCGGTGAAGACGTTCTTTGCAAAACAGAGCTCTGGCCAAGCGTCGCGCGCTATGTTCTGTATCTACGTTCGGCGGGCGGCGCTCTTCGCGGTTTGCTTTATGTTTGTGTGGTTTGGGCATTTGTTTGTCAGGGTGTGCAAAGCGACCGGCGTTTCTCTCCCTTGCTGTTCGTAACCGCCTCGCAGAACAACACTCGATACGGACGCGCTTGCGGACCAGGTGGCGACGCGCGCGCAGTGTCGCGCCGCGCGGGAGCAACTCGCGGCGTTCTGCCCAAGCGTTCTGCCCAATGTTATAAGAGCCGCGTGGTACGACCGCCAAAGTAACAATGGCCGTTAATTATGTAGGCGGCCCTAACCCATTCCTCGATCCCGACGCGCTCCTGAGGGCGGTAGATTCGATTTGGAAGAGAATACCAGAAGAGAGGCGTGCCGATCCCGACGCGCTCCTGAGGGCGGTAGATTCGATTTGGAAGCGCATACCAGAAGAGAGGCGTGCCGAAATCGCGGATAGCGTCAGCAATCACGCGCTTGTTCGTTTGCGGGAAGCGGCGCGCGATGGATTCACGAGCACGTTAACAACGATAGAATCCCGCGGCCCGCGCTTGGTTTTTCACGCCGCTGCGCTGCTTGGCACGGCAATCGCTGTTGCGTTCGCGATCGCGATCGCTAGAACCCGCCGCGCCGCCATCGCCGCCAGAAAAGCGTAGCCACCCCACCAAGTTGGAGAGAGAGAAATAGCGGCGACGTGTGTTGTTGCATGGACGAGTTGAAATTCATTTATTAATCACGAAACCCAACCACCACCATTGCAATGGGGAGCAAGAGCGTCGCCGAACGTCCCGACAAGCTGCCCCAGCCACTGGCGCGGGCCATCCACGCGAAACGCGAAGCGGCCAAGTGGGCGGTTTTCTGCGAAAACCAACTTCGTTCTGGGGTTTCTGATCGTGGAGCGAGTATGCGACGTCTTGGGGAAGCCTACGTCGGTCTCGCTCGCGCGGGCAGCGCTCTGAGCACGGAGTGTTCAAAGGAGGGGTTCCCGCCGGCGTTCCGCCCTCGTCCCAAGTGGCATGCCGCGGCTGTCGATAAGACCCAAAAGTGCACGAACCAGGTGTCGCAGGATATCCCGCAGCCTCTAATCAAATGATCATCCAAGAAGAGTCGTGGTGCGGCGAACTAGCTCTTCTCCTGGGGATACACGTTGCACTTGCGTGTCTGCTGAGTGCGAAGAGTTGGCGTCGCAAATGGCGCGGTTCCGGCCCAGGGATGTACATGTAGAGATGCGATGCGTGCTACGTTTGTTCTAAAAATTTACACACGCCGTGCTCGGCACAATGTCTAATCCCACGTCTGCGAGAAGATGCGCCGCGCTTCGATATCGTCGTTGCCATCGAACCGCTCGTAGACTGCCTCCGACCACCAAAGCTTCTCGCCACTGCGATCTTCGATCTGCGCGATCGTCAATTGCAGCGCCTTGTCGGTGAGGCGCAGAGCTTGGTGGGCAAGCCCAAGTTGGCGGGCAACAGCGCATACTGCTGCCAGCGCGAGGAAGGGGATGGCTTCGACGATATCGGGGGCGACCTTTTCGACTTCTTTCAACAGAACGGCGACGTCGCTGCGCGTGCGCCCGCCCGCGCCGTCTCGTTCAAGTAGAGCCTTTGTCTCAGATACCGCCATAAACACAAAATTTTGTACAATTTCGCGGGTGCCACCAGGGCTCCAACGGGCCGTCTCGAAGTGGAGTTTCGCGGCTTTCATAACGCCGGGGGAGTCGAAACACGCGGCCAAGCGACCACACATTGCGACTTGCGAAGTTGTGGAGGAGGAGCAGGGGTTTACTAACTGCACACGTTTAAGCACAACACAGGACATTCAGACAGGTACCAAACTGGGGGGGTGCAATATGGAGTCCCACAGCACACAGGAGTCGCGTGACGCCGCGACCGACACAGCAATGGAGGCGCTGTGTGCGCTTGTCGATGCGAAGTTGTCTCTGTACAGCGGCGCGACGGGCATTGTGTATTTCGTGTCCTTCTTTGAAGATGGCGACGCCACCAAGGCGCTACTGTGTAATAAACACTATGTTGGAAAATCTGCCAAGAGTTGGGAGAGTCGCCTCAAAGCGAGATGGAGTGGGTGTCCGGCCATCAATGCCGCCGGGAAGAAGTACGGCTGGGAAAACTGCGTCGTGGATATCTTGTGGGGGGGGGCCGTCGAGATGCTCAACGAAATGGAGATCTTCTACATCGCAGACAAGCGGACGCTTTCGCCCGACGGCTACAACCTCACTGGCGGCGGCGACGGTGGCGCACTGTCCGAAGTGAGCATTGCGAAGATGCTAGAGAAACGACTCCGCAAAAGAAAGCGACAAGGTGGACACCTTGGCGTCGGGCGGCGCAAGCAGGGGCAGCGATGGGAGGCGCAGCTCCAGGTCGGCGGCGGCAAGAAGCGCTCCCTTGGTCGCTTCGATAGCGAGGAGTGCGCCGCGCGCGTGTGGGACAAGGAGGCGCGGGATGCGCGCGGGGCGGACACGCCCGCCAACTTTCCCGACGACCCGGCAACACTCGCGGCGCTGCTCGCGGCCGAGACGAAGAAGGAGACGAGCTCGCG
>Ga0114997_10002453_pt1 | contig 14940 bp, 14 predicted proteins | sample ArcticOcean_MG_C_2_FD_87045 | JGI IMG/M metagenome (GOLD analysis project Ga0114997, IMG submission 87045) | Marine microbial communities from western Arctic Ocean - ArcticOcean_MG_CB4_136 | ecosystem: Environmental > Aquatic > Marine > Oceanic | place: Arctic Ocean: Canada Basin | collected... | reverse complement strand
ACAAAAAATAATGGATTTGTAGATGGGGTTACTAATATAATAAAAAAACAATTAGAAGATTTAAAACCAACAGAAAGACCTATACATTGTACTGATTCCAAAAGATTAAAATTTTATGTAAAAGAAAATGATAAATGGGAGAAAGATGAAAATAATGAAAAATTGGATAATACGATAAGAGATGTAAAGTTTAAACAAACTAAAACGATGACAGAATGGGAAAATCAAAATCCAACGTATAAGGATGATTCTAAACTTATGGATGAATGGCAGGATATATTGGGAAATGTAACGGAAGGACCAGATAATCCCAAAAAAGCAAAAACCGCTTTGAAAAAGAAAATAGCATCTTGTACAGAAATAAAAGATGCTATGGAAAAAATCACTTAAATTTTTCATTAAGAAGAGCAATTGTCACGTCTTCATTTTTTGAAATTGCTAATATACCCTTAAATCGCCTATTGATTTCAGGAAAAGGAATGTTGACAACAACTCTTTGTCCTTCAGCAATATATTCTTTAAATTTTTTATAAAGTAATTGAACAGGAATATAAGTCATATTTAAATTAAATTGAGATAATTGAATTAAAATTTCAGTAATTTCACCCTGTCTTTCCTTTTTAGTTCTATATTCAATTTGTTTCTTTTCCTTCTTCACTTTTTTCTTTTTATTATTAATCATATAAAATAACAAAAAGATTAATTTTTAAGTTAGTTGCGCGAGAATCTTGATGGAAATATTAAAGTTCTACTACTACCTCTATTAAATTCTCTATATCTTCTTGTAGTGTATCTTAAAGTATCAGTATCATCAAAATCTTCAATTTGTATATCATTTTCAACAATAGGTCTTGACGATGATTGATTTCTTCTGCATAAAGGACAATTAGGTGTTTCTTGTAACCAAGTATCTACACAATTTCTATGAAAAATATGATTACACGATAGTACCTTTTTATCAGTATTTTTTATTTTGTCTAAACATATAGAGCATTCTGGTTCTTCTTGATATATTACAACATTTCTATTTACACGTTGAAATATATTACCGTTTATTTGTGATGTAGGAAAAATGTACTGAGGCATACCATCGTCATTTATGTTAGCAGCATCAGCTAATCTGGATTGACCAACTGCCATCATTTTCACAAGTTTTTTTGGAGAAAAACAAAAATTACCAAAATTAGGTAATTTACCAGAAAAGCCATTATCATCGTACTTTTTAATTTCAAAATAATAATTACCGGATGGTAAGTAATTACCATTTTCATCATATACTCCCCTTATTGTGCTAATTGTTGTTTTTATTTTTCTAATTGACATATATTTTATTAAATTATTTTATTTTTGAGCAAATAGTGTTTGTATATAAAATTAATCATAGTAGAAGAAAGATTCTTAACAAAAGGTTTCCCATATTTAACCAAACATTTTTCTAATTTATCTATAGTTTCATTAAGTGGATTGTCAATGGAATTAAATATAACCTTTTTATAATGTTTATTGAAATCTATAAAACAAGAATGAATAGCCAAATTAAAATTTCCATTGTGTAACATATCTTGAAAACTTGGTAAATATTTAATTTTGGATTTTACACATAGTTCTCTTTCTTCAGTAAAATATTTTGCAAAATAATAATAAATAATACTGGGAAATATAAAACAAAGTCCATGATTGTCATGTTCTTGTAAATTAACACCATAATAGTTATGAGTTTCATTCATAGTGTAAATAATATTAGTATCAAGATAATTATTACAATATTTGATAATTGTATTCATAACAACAAAATCTACAGTATTTTTCCCGAAATCATAGTTTTTACATCTTTTTCGTGTAACATATTCCTCAAAATATGTATACTTCTTCATAACATCCCCATGAGAATTCATATAGTATAAATGATATTCATTATTTTTGGGAATCAAAATAGCACAAGTTCCGTGAAAAGCATATTTTTTTTCTTCTTTTCTATCTAAACAATAATTTATTGCATTAATGTTCAAGAAAATTATTTTTTTATTAATACAATCATTTTGAATTTTTTCACAAAGAAACTCTTCTTGAATTTGTATTTCATTATCTTTATAATAATAAGTTAATAAATCTTGTATATTTTCTATATTATTTGTATCTTTACATATTTCCCAAAAATTAATTGTTGTTGTTAGAAAGGATATCTTATTTCTAACAAATTTATTAAAATGTGTAAATTTTAAATTGTGTAATATTTTATTAACATATGAAATATCTGAAGCAACATCCAGTTCGCAACAAGAAGCCTTGTCCAATATATCTTTATAAGTAGCTCTTTTATTTAAACAATCTTCATAGACTATCATTATTGTTGTTATAATAATGATAGTTAAATAGTTTTTATTATTCAATTTTATTATGGAATTACAAAAATTCCAGACATTTTGGCTGTATTATTTAAACCATATGTTGTATTACCAGATATATAATATAAGATATCATTTACGGGTTCATTAGGAACCGTAATTGCAACTGTTCCTACTTCTGTTCCTTGTCCAGTTACACCTGTATTAAACTGATATTCTGTTCCTATAATTCTTTCAGTTTTAATATAAAAAGGATGTCCAGGTGTATTAACTTTAAATATATATGTAATATTATGTTCAAGAGTGAGTTGTACGTTATCTTGGAAATTCTCAGGATATTCTGTAAATCTATATGATTCGTTATTATTATTTATTATTTGGTCAAAAACAACAGACTGGGTAATTGACATTGTGGATGATTCAATGGTTTCTTGTTTATTCAAATCGTCAGTATATTGTATTTGAACCTTAATAGATTTACCTATATCATCATCAATTGGAGTATAATTTGGACTATTTATACCAATATTCGTTGAAGAATTTGTGTCATTTATTCTAATCCATTGATATGTAATTTCTCCATTTATACCATTAGGATCAGTAACATTGGCAGTAAGTAGCTGTCCTTTAGCAAATATACCAGTTACTTCTACTTTTCCATCACCATTAATTTCATTAGTTTCAGAAGACTTAATATTTTCATTAAAATTATTAAAATCTGTGTATTGCGTATTAACTTTAATATTTTTACCAGCATCTTCATCAACCAATATATAAGTATTTTGATTCAATATATTTTGAATAGTAGTTTCAGTAGAACCATCAACTCTTATCCATATATATTGAACATCAGTAAAACCATTATTATCAGTTAAATTAGCAGTTAATACTTCACCAACATGAGTTGTTCCAGTTATAGTTAATGAAGGAGGGGTATTAATAATATTTGTTAAGGCAGATGTTATATTTTCATTAACACCTAAATTATCAGTGTATTGTACATTAACTTTAATATTATTACTTATATCAGTATTAACCACTAAATAATTAGAAGAGTTGTCTCCAATATTTATTTCATTACTACCATCAAATCTTATCCATTGGTAATTAAAATATTTATCAATTATATTAATGTTTCCCCTCATATCAGTATGATTTTTACATCTGTAATATAATGTATTGGGTGCATTTTGAGGAATAGTCCATGTCCAAGTACCATTAGAAATATCGTGCATATCATCACCAGTATTTCCACTATTATGACTTAATCCATCACTATATAAACTTCCATTTAATATATCATCGGTTTGTATTCTTATAGGATGAGTATCTGTAACATCAACACCAATAGTATATGTTTTTCCTCTTTCAAGTGTAATAGTTGGATACAAATTAGAACTAATATCGTTCCATATATAAGCATTATTATATGCATTGTATGATATATCCTGTGTAGTATTTGTTTCAACTGGAATTCCATTAGAATCGGTTACTACAGCAGTTAATAATTCTCCAGGCGAATTAATACCAGAAATATTAATAGTTCCGCTTTGACTAATTTCATTGGTTAATATTGAATTAATATTTTTATTAGAATTATTACTTATATCAGTATATTGTATATTAATTTTGATTTTATTTCCACCATCTTGATTCATGAGTATATAATTATCACTACTATCTCCAACATTAAATTCATTACTATCTGTATCTACTCTAATCCATTGATAAGAAATCATTTCAAAACTATTTATATTAATAATTCCAATCATATTAGTATGATTTTGACACCTATAATATAATGTATTAGGTGTATTTTCATCAATAATTAATGTCCAATTTCCATCTATTTTATTTTCCGCAGCTTGTATGCCTGTTGTACCATCACTATGACTTAATCCATCACTATATAAAGTTCCACTTAAATCAGTAGTTGATTGTAATCTTATAGGATGAGCACTGGTAACATCTATATTAATTGTATAAGTTTTACCTCTTCTTAGAATAATATCGGGATACAATGTTGATATATCATTTTCTAAAATATAAGCGTTATTAGCTATATTATATGATATATCATAAGTTGTTATAGTTTCAGTAAATATACCTTGAATATCATCAAATGTTACGCTTAATTTTTCTCCAACTGTAGTTGTTCCAGTTATATTTACTTTTGTTATATATCTTGTGGTTGTAGAGGTAATGTTTTCAGAAAACCCACCATTATCTGTATATTGTACATTAACTTTGATTTTTTTTCCATAATCAGCAGTAACAAGTGTGTATGTAGGATTAGTAGCACCAGTAATATTTGTTTCAGTTATATTGTTTGCATCTACATCATCAAATCTAATCCATTGATAAGTTGCATCGGTAAAACCATTTAAATCATTAATATTAGATGTAAGTATATTATCCACAGTTTCTTCTCCTGAAATAACAATAGTTCCAAGAGAATTTATAATAGTAGTAGCTTCAGATGTAATATTTTCAATATAACCATTATTATCTGTATATTGTGCATTAATTTTAATAGTTTTATCTGTATCACCATTAACAATAGTATAATTAGATTCATTTAAACCAATATTTGTTTCAGTTTCTCCATCCACCCTAATCCATTGATAAATAATGTCTACTGGAACACCATTAATATCAATTACAGACGCAGTTAGTGTTTGTCCAACAATTTTATTTCCAGTTATTGTAACACTTCCAACTGTATTAATAGATAATGTTTCATTTGATGTTATATTTTCAGAAAACCCAGCATCATCTGTGTATTGTGCATTAACCTTAATAGTTTTACCTATATCGTCGGAAATAATAGTATAATTAGGTTCATTTACACCGATATTTGTTTCCGTATCTCCATCAACTCTAATCCATTGATAAGCAATAGTTGAAGGAACCCCGTTAATATCAGTAATTTTAACTTCCAAAAAATTATTTACAATAGCAATACCTGAAATATCTATTGTTCCTATTGTATTTATTGTGTTTGTTTCGCTGGAAAATATATTTTCATCATAATTATGAACATCTGTATATTGTGCATTGACTTTAATTGTATTTCCACTATCAGGAGTTTGAACAACATAAGTTTTTTGATTCAAAATATTTTGAACGATAGTTTCTGTCCCTTCCACAACTCTTATCCAAATATAAGAAATATCAGTAGTACCATTTACATCAGTAACCGTAGAAGTTAAAGTTTGATTAGGGGATAAAGTACCAGCAATTACAATAGAGCCTTGTTTATTTATAGGATTTGTACCGGAAGATGTGATATTTTGAGGATAATTATCCAAATCATTATATGATACATCAACTGTAATAACTGTAATAGCATCTGCATCAACTAATGTATATGTAGAATTTGTGGCATCTGTAATTTTATCATTATCTCTTAACCATTGGTATTCAATAGTTTCTGGTACCCCATTACTATCACTAATAGATGTAGTTAGTGTTTGACCAATAGATGTTAAACCAGAAATTGCGACAATACCTGTTACATCATCTGCGCGATATATAATCGAGGTTTCTCCAGAAGTTATATTTTCATTAAACCCGTTATCATCAGTATATTGTGCATTTATCTTAATGGTATTTCCACTATCATCTCTTTGTAAAATATAATTAGTATTATTCGCATTTAGAATATTAGTTTCAGTACTTCCATCGACTCTAATCCATCGATAGTTAATAGTACCAGATATACCATTAACATCATCTATAGAAGCCGTTAATGTTTCATTTTGTTTAGTAGTTCCGGATATGGTGATAACACCAACATCATTAATAATATTAGAATTCAAAGATGTAATATTTTCATCAAAACCATCTAAATCTTTATATTGAGCATTGACTTTTATAGTTTTCCCGGCGTCATCATTAACAATAGTATATTGATTGTTATTTGTTCCAATATTAGTTTCAGTACTTCCATCAACTCTAATCCATTGATAAGTAATCAAATTTTCATCAATTATATTAATAATGCCACTTATATCAGTATGATTTGTAGAGCGATAATATAATGTATTGGGAGCATTTTCAGGAATAGTCCATGTCCAAGTTCCAGAAGATTTATCTGTTACATCAGCACCAGTAGTATCAGTAGTTCCATCATTATAAGTTATTCCTTCACTATATAATGTTGTTGGGTCTGATTCTAATCTTACAGGATAGCCAGTAACATCTATACCAATAGTATATGTTCTTTTTCTTTCAAGGGTAATAGTTGGAAAGGGATTACCAGGTACATTATTCCAAAAATATTGATTATTTTCATTTAATGATATATCTTGCGTAGTAATTGTTTTTATATTATTTGTATCAGTTACAATAGTAGTTAATATTTGTCCATTAATAGGATTTCCTGATACAACTATAGCACCAGACATATCTATTGTATTTGTTATTTGAGAAGTTAAATTTCCATTATACCCATCTAAATCAGTATATGTTACATTTACTTTAATTTTATTAGAAACATCATCTTCAATGATAGTGTATGTATTAGTATTTGTTCCAATATTTGTTTCAATACTATCATCAACTCTAATCCATTGATAATTAATTTCATTAGGCAATCCATTACTATCACTTACAATAGCAGTTAATGTTCCACCTAATATAGAAAGACCCATATTATTATTAATGGTCCCAGTAATATTATCAGCATTTTCAATAGTAGAAGTTTCATTAGAAACAATATTTTCAAAAAATAAATTATTATCAATATATTGGGCTCTGACCTTAATTGCAAATCCAATATCAGCTTGAACAATTTTATAATTTGTTGAGTTAGTACCAATATTTGTTTCTGTAGTTTCATCAACTCTAATCCACTGATAATCAATATTCAAAGGAATACCATTTATATCAGACACACTTGCTGAAATTGTTTGTTTTTTTTTCATATCTCCAGTAATAGTAATAATACCAAGGGAATTAGTTGAAACAATATTAGATGTTGGTACTGATGATATATCGTGTGTATAATTATCATCATCTGTATATTGAGCTCTAACCTTGATTTTTTTATAGACATCCAATTGAACAAGTTGATATGTTTGATTATTTGCACCAACAATATCGGTTTCAGTATTACCATCAATTCTAATCCATTGATAAGTAATCGTAGTAGATACATAATTTTCATCGGTTACATTGGCGGTTAAAGTAATATCTCTTTTTGCAAGTCCAGATATAGTTACAGTACCTATAATATCAGCAGGTTGAGAAATTATATTAGTTGCTGCAGATGAAATATCAGTATAATACATATCATCATCAGTATATTTAACATTAACAATAATATTTTTAGCAACATCATCATTTACTAACGTATATGTATTATTTGTATTTAATTTTCCTGTAATAGGACTTCCTATATACGAATAAGAGTCTCCATCTTTTCTGGCCCATTGATAAATAATTTCACCAGATATGCCGTTCAAATCGGTAACATTGGCAGTTAACGTTTGTTCCTTTATATTAGTACCAGATATTGAGACGCTCCCAAGAATTTCAACAGGTTGTACAATTGTATCAGTTTCATTTGATGTTATATTATTAATATAGTTATCATCATCAATATATCTTGATTCTACTTTTATCTTTTTACCAACATCATCTATAGTTAATGTATATGAGCTATTTATAGCATCAGGTATGTATACCTGAGACGCATTTGAATAAATTCTACTCCACTTATATTCAATATATGGAGAACTTATTTTATTACCATCTGTGATATTTGTAGTTAATGTTTTACCCTTAACTTTATCACCCAGAATCACAATGTTTCCTTGTTGTTGAGGTGGGAATACAATTGTATCAGTAAGGGGTGTAGTTATATTTTCAACAAGATTATTATTATCAGTATATTGAATTTTAACTTTAATTTTATTACTAACATCTCCATGAACTAATTTATATATACCGTTATTTGTATTTGATAATATTATTTCGCTATCATCGGGATAGACCCGTATCCATTGATAAGATACATTTCTAATAGGTTTGTCATCATCGTGATAATTAGCAGATAAATCTTGATTTTTAATAGCTTCTCCAGTTATGGATACAGTTCCTGTGAAATTAGTCTCCGCAATCTCTTTGGTATGATTGGATGTAACAGTTTCAAGATATCCTTGATTATCAACATATTTTATTCTAACTTTAATTTTTGTGGCGACATCAGCATCGACTAATTTATAATTTTGATAAACAGCACCAACAATATCTACATTATTTCTTAACCATTGATATGTAACACCAGACATCGAATAACTATTAGAATCAAAAAGTATAGCATTTAATAAATTACCTTTTACAGTTACACCACCAATCCTAACAATACCAGTTAAATTAGGATTTCTGTAAATAAAACAGCTTTGTCTTCTTCCATTGAAATTAAACCTTTTACACTTAGGTCTATGAGTTCTCATTTTAGTATTAGGTCCAGATTGTTGATACAATGAGCATAATTCCCCATTAACACAATTATTATAACCATCCTTCGTTATTTGACCCGCTAAGGTAGTATTATATTTTAATTGTAGCAGTCTATTTTTACTGGAAACACTTGAATTTGTTGAAAATCCTTTATTTTTATATTTTCTAACCGCGGTTGGAATTTTTTTTTTATCAAATTTTTGACTGTAAAGACCATCAGGTTTTTGATTATAAATACCACAATTTGAATTATCGACGGTATTATAATTTTGATTATAGACAAAACCATCATTTTTAATTTTATATGAATTAGGGTCATTATTTGATCTAAATTCTGGTATGATTCCTACAGAATGTTGAATATGAGTTTTCCCCATTGATTGCAAATAATTTATATAATCACCCCCATTATTTCTTAATCTAACTCCTGCTTTATTTACTAATCTTGTAATACCATAAGTAGTTTTTTGACAGTTTATATCACAAGTTTTTTCTTTTATAATTTTAACATTTGTAGAACAATCAGTAATACAAGTAAATCGTTTTCTATAATGGTTATAAGGTACTCTGTAAGGTGTAGGTTTATGTCTCACAGATAATTTTTGTTGTTTTGTTGGATCACAATTAGTGGTATCACAATTACTTCTATTTGTATTAAGATTTTGAATTTTTCCAGATATAATATTATATCTGGGATTTTCAAATTCAGGTGCAAATCTATTAACAAATCTTCCGCTTAAATCAAAAGAGCCTTCTCCTTGTATAAAATTATCATTTTCACAATTACATATTTCTTTGCTCATTATATAATATTTTATATATTAAAAATATTATATTAACCTACATTAAAAATTGTGGTGGTTTATGATTACAACAAATTCCGCCATTTGGATTAACAGTTGTTTTATGACTAACCGCTCCTCTAACTCTGGCTAAAGCACTGGTTTGTGGATAATTAACCTCAGTATGTCCATCATTAAATAAAGCAACATACTTACGTTGCGTATATTGACTACCATTACCTAATGCAAACATTCCTCTTGGTTTTCCTGCAAAATACACACCATTACAATTACTTCTATCTTCTACTGGGCCACTTTGTTTTCCAACTGCACATTTACTTTCACCCTTAATAGTATCATATTTCAATCTATCTATTCTTGAACTTGCATCAACTGCCCCTTGTGTTTTAAATTTATTATTATTAAGTCTGTAAATATTTTGTCCTTTCCCTGAAGAACAGTTATCTATGGCTGTACAAGAACCACCATAACCAGATGTAGTAATAGTATTAGCAGTTGGTTCTTGGGTAGCTAATTTTTTCATATATGTATCTTTTCTTCTATTTTTGATAAGCTCATGATAAGAATAAGAATATTGTTTTTTATTTGCATTCATACCACTGTTTTGTTGTCCAGCAGTATTTGGTTGCATACCACTTCGAATCAATGGTCTTAAAGATCTTGTAGAAATACCAGATGATGCTCTATTTGTATTACCGGTAGGAAGTTTTGTATTTGAAAGAGACCCTTTAGTAGTACAATCGTTATTTGAACAATCCGTATAAGTATCTTTATATATTTCAGTTACTCTCCAACACCTATTATTGGAATTATTTGCATTACAATCCAATTTTTTTCTCCATCCTTTCAAGGGTTGCCTAAAAGGAGCATAATAATTTCTTTGTTCTCTTTGACCAGCTTGGTCTGTTCCAACCCAAAATCCATTTCCATCCTTATTATTACTACAGTTATTGCTCGAACCACAATATGTAGGTTTAATAGGATTATTAGGCATATTTTTACCAATATATTCTTTTTTTATAAAACTTAAAGTATTTGTTCCTTTTATTCTTCTTTTTAATCCTTCGCGCATTATTTATATTATCAAAAGAAAAAATAACTAAATATTATAATATATGAAACCTAAACTATTTTTAGGAATATTATTAATATTTACAATATTATATCAATTATTTTATCAAAATATAAAAGAAGGAGTTTGTAATTATAATGATGATACAGTTGTTGATAGTAACGGTAATGTAATTAAAAGAAATTCTGTTTCGTGTCAGGAAGCAGGAATTTATACAAATAATAATAATTTAAAAGACGTTGAAACAAAATTAAATGAATTAAAAACTATTGCGGCGAATACTCAAAAAAATATAAAAATAAATTCTAACTCAATTAAGAAAAATAAACAAAATGCAATTAGATTAGGTAATGCAGTTGTATCTGATGGTAAAGAAAAAAAAGCAGAAGAGGGAGGACATTGTAAAAAATATCCAAGCGCATGTAAGGATCAAGCGCCTTTTCCGACGCCCATCACAACAAATGAATATAATAATATATATGGATAAGTAAAAATAATCTATCAATAATATAATATGAAAACATTTATTATATTATTCAATTTTTTACTGTTAACCTTAATTTTATATAATTTTATAAATAGTAAAGTAGTTGAATATTTTTCAGGTTGTTCGGGTAGTAGTAAAAATGCTGTATATAGACAACAATCAAAAACAGATATAATGGCTTCTCAAATAAATAAATTAAAAACGCAATATAACTCATTAAATAAAAAAAATACACAGAATAGAGGTAATATAGGAACAAATAAATCATTAATAAGAAGTCAAGTACAAAAGGTTAAGGGAGGAGCAGATAAAATGGAAAAAGAGTTAGACAATTCAGAGAAAGATTCCGGAGGTGATACAGATTACTCTCTTTCTGGTAGTAAATCTACAGCAAATGTTCATAGTGGAAATCCTGTAAATTCTAAAAATTTTGCTTCTGGTATTAGAAGCTCTAAGAGTGGTTCAAGAAGTTAATCAATAATTACATTTATTAATTCTATTTCATATCCATTATTTAATAATGGATTATGGATAAAAGATAATACTTCTTCTTCATTTTCTGCATTCATATCTCTTATAACTATATTATGATGTTTCAGCATTTTATAGTGCGAATAAGGTATTAAAAAAGTTAAAACCGTTGAAAAATTATAAAATATTATTTCTAAGTTGTTCCATAAAAAAATATAATACAAAAATACAAAATGTAAGTTGAATATTAAATTGGAATAAAACAATGTTTTCATTTGTTTCCAATAAATATTTTTCCTTTTTATTTTATTATAATTATAATAAAAACGAATACAGAAAAATATAGAAATAAACAAAAAAGTAAAATTATAATAAAAAACCTGAGGTATTAAACCATTTTTTAATAAATCTTGAATTATTATTTCATTTTTTTCTTCGTTGTTAAAATTTAACATTTTAACTGCTAAATAATCAGTATTATATTCTATATACCATATTAATAACCCGCCAGAAAATCCAAACATAGATTCGCTAAAATATATTACGGGTAATTTATAACGAGTATCATACAAAAAATTTTCTATTGGATATTTACGAGATATAATATATTCTGCATGACATTCCATACAGATATTCCAGGCTTCGCTATTTCTATTAAAGTTTCTCCAATTTGAAAGACATGATTTATGGACATATGCACTTGTACCTTTACATTTACATGGTGATATTAACGGGTCATCATCAGTGCCTTCATCAAAACATATTCTACATTCTTTTTTTTCCTCCGACATATAATATATTAATTATATATATATAATTAATGTATAAAAACGCACGTATGGAAGGATTTGATTTTATGAAGAAGGGGAAAGATAGTATGAAAAAAATGAAAGGAAAAATGGGAGATAAATTTAAAGATGTTAAACCAGAAATACCTAATGGATTTTTTTCAAAAGTTGCAAAAGGAGGATCTAATGTTGGGTCCAGTTTTTTAGGACCTACCCATAACTATGCCAAGGAGATTATATCTCCTCAGGAAATGGGTATGAGTCCCACGGGTAGTATGGATTCTATGGCAAAAAATGTTAGTGGAATTATTGCATATACAGATGTTTTAGTTAGTGGTGACAGTAAAGCACAACATAATTCAGAATTTAAGGAAGCATGTGATCCTGGTTCGGGGAAAAATTGTTCCCCTTTAGGAAATAGTTTTTATTTAGAAACAGCTGGTAAATGTAAAGATGAAAAAGGTCAATTACGCAAAAGATATATGTATATTAACAATAAACCCACTGGTTCAATTCCTTTTATATCTGATATTACAGGTAAAAATACCCCAGGATTGAGAGGATTAATTCCAGGAGCTATAGAAAATTTAGGTCAAATAAATCCTGTCAGTATGTTTTCTGCATTTTTACAAGGTGCAAATCCAAAATGTAGTAAATTAGGATTAAAAGCAACAGACGGACAAAACGGTAAATACGTAGCTAACGCAGATATTGCCGATTTAGACCCTTGTTATTGGGACTCTAAAGGGAATCCAAGAAAATCTGGGTCTAAAGATAATTCAGGATGGAACAAATGGGCCCCAGAGGGGAAAAACAAAAAAACAGCAGGTTGTTCAACTAAAGCCGGATTTATTAATATGAATAAACAAATGTTAAATAGTAAAAAACAACCATTATATCAATATGAATTAACCACAAAGGAACCTATCGCGAGAGTTTATAATCTTGTGTTTGGTGGTCTTCTTATTTATTTAATGTATAAAGGTATGGTAAAATCAGGCCAATTGTAATTAAAACCAAATATTTTTTAATGATTCTTGTTGAGCAACCAATGCACCTAATATATAAAATATACTGCCTATACTAAATGAAATAATTTTGTAGGTTTATATTCTATTTTTAAATATTTCATAATTAATGAATGTGGTGATTCTTCCGATGGAGGATATATTCCCCAAAATATTGCATTTACCATTAATAAAGATGTAATTATAATTCTTAACATATAAATGTATATTAAGAATTTAATTTTATAATTTATCGGCTTTATATTCTACAAGCTATCCAACATGAAATTCCTGCAACTAAAGCTACAATTAACGAACTCGTTAGAATTACTTGTTTATGATGAACTAACATATGCATTATTTGCGATTTAAATGAAAGTTTTGCTGCACCATTAGGTGGTTTTATTTCGTCTTTAGTAGCAAATGGAGAAAGAGCTAAAGATAATGCTACATTTAATATCACAGCAATTGCCGCAGTTTTTAAAAATAAATTTTTTTTATGCATATAATATTAATTTAGATAATATATAAATTCAACGGCGTCTTTTTCTACGAGATTTTCTTCTGCGTTTGGTGCGTCTCTTCTTTCTGCGAGATTTTCTTCTACGTTTGGTGCGTCTCTTCTTTCTGCGAGATTTTCTTCTGCGTTTCCCCCCCCTCCACGCCGGTCGTTTGGGCTGTTGGGGTTGTTCATGTTTTTTACCTAAACCAATAGCAGCAAATAAATTTTGTGCATGTTTTTTACCTGCGGCCCCTAATGCTTGAACCCTGGGGTTACGAGCTATAGCCTTACCTGTGTTTTTGAGTTGTCGTGCGCCCTCCTCCATTTTTTTCCGAACATTTTTTGGTCCCTCACCCCGTCCTGTGTCTGCTGTTCCAAATGTTGACATTATAATATAATGTTATAAAAAAAATTATATTATAAATTAACGGCGGCGGCGGCGTTTTGTGCTGCGGCGACTCTTTCTTCTGCGCTTACGTTTGCTCTTTCTTGCTTTACGGCTCTTTCTTCTGCGTTTTGTGCGGCGTCTTAATCTCTTTTTGGCTCCTCCTACCTGCTTTTGCATTTTTCCAAGCATTCCTGTTACCGATTGTAATGCTTTCATAGCTTCAGCTTGCACTCTTCCTCCTTCTTGATTGTTCATTATAACATATAGTTAGAATAAAATTATATGTTAATTAAAATTTAACGCGTTTGAATAATTCTAAAGCTGCTAAACCTCCGGCAATCTGGGCAATAACATATGGTGCTAAATCTTTCATATTCATTTTTCCTGACATAGCCATTATTACACTAACAGCAGGGTTAAAGTGTCCTCCTGATTTTTTACCAAGGATGAAAATAGCAGCCATAAGACCGAGACCGATAGCAACGGCATCACCAGTTGCTAAAATAACATAGAGAAAGAATAAAGTTCCTAAAAATTCTGCGACAAGTTTATTAATCATTATAATATAAAAAAAGAAAATTTAATTATTGCCTTTATTTGCCCCAGATT
>Ga0114997_10002449_pt1 | contig 14951 bp, 10 predicted proteins | sample ArcticOcean_MG_C_2_FD_87045 | JGI IMG/M metagenome (GOLD analysis project Ga0114997, IMG submission 87045) | Marine microbial communities from western Arctic Ocean - ArcticOcean_MG_CB4_136 | ecosystem: Environmental > Aquatic > Marine > Oceanic | place: Arctic Ocean: Canada Basin | collected... | reverse complement strand
TTTGAACAAGGCAATTGCTCCTACGGAAGACACGGATACACTTCCTCTTGGTTGTGTGTTTGATGTCACTAACGACCAGTTCGTGTTTAACGAATTCAGCGGCGGTTCTGGTGCGGATTGTAGCGCGACGCTTCAATGCTACTGCCATATCGATACGCATTCCCCTACCACGAGCCCGACGAAGAACCCGACGCATTCACCTACCACGAGCCCGACGAAGAACCCGACGCATTCACCAACAGAAAACCCCACGACAAGCCCGACGGCCAGTCCGACGACTGCTCCAACGGTTTCTAAATTTTATAGTGTGTCAATTTCTACTGTTCTCACACTTACCGAAGACGAATACAATGATTTACTTGACGAATTAGACTCACTTGGGAACTACACTACTAATCTTACACTGACAAGTGTTATTACTACCAATGAAACGGTGGTAATTAATACGGATTCGCCTACTATTTCTCCTACGATTTGGAACCAGACCTGTAATTATTTAGAAGAGGTTCGCTTGGAAGACCAATGCAGAAATGGATACAGAACAAAGGAGGAATGCTTACATTTGGCTACGAATTTAGGTTTGTTCCCGAACAGAGGTTTGGTTCAATCCTGGCAAGAAACATCAACTTCATTCTTCACAGAGGGATGTGTTCATTTCATTAACTCTGCGGGGCAAAGATTTATGAAGTGGAATAATCAACCAGCCGTTGCTAACGCTGCTGGCACGAATGTTCCATCTGATGTTGAATGCTACATTGATCCAGTTTACACGGTGGAGAACAACTATACTTACTCTGGATGTGCTTGTTTGTGCCCGCCTGAAACGGAGCAAACATTTTCTCTCGTTAGAGAAGGACAATGCCCCCTTGGACATTCCTTTGACAAACGAATTGAATGCCAAGATATCGCCAACCAACTTGGATTTGTTTTTGACGAAGCGTTTACGCCGTCGCTTTACATACCAGTTGGTTGCGTGTATGATGTGCCTAACCAGGTGATGGTTTACAACCACTGGAACATCCCGACACCCACAGATTGTTCGGATGATTTAATATGCTATTGTGATATTGTCACGAACTCGCCGACATCCTACCCAACTGTTGAGCCAACCTTTGGACCGACAACCGCTGGTGGTGGTATTGGAGTGGTGTCTTTGACCGAAGCACCAACAGGAGCACCTACGGTGGTGTATCACGTTCAATATTTCCAAAACAAACCACAGGGAACTGATGTTAGTTTTGGAAACTCGTCATTCATCTTTAACGACTTCCAGTTGTTTAATAACCCGTCTCTTGCTTTCAAGGATGGAGAGATGATTATAGGAACGGATGGAAAACTTCTCTTCTACCAATTGAATGAGATGGTGGCTGAAATTAACCCGAACAAGCCTGACATTACTTGCTCTCATACGAAACTACGACCGCACTTGGTTGATATGGACAACGATACTATTCCAGAAATTTTTGTGGGAACACATTCTGGACACATACTTACATACAAATGGAATGCCACTGTAGGTTCTTATGACCGCTTACGAGGACCCTTTGACCCTGTCGTGGTTGGACAAGATACAACAGTGGCCTGTGCCGATTTAGATGGAGATGGTGATAATGATTGTGTTGTCGGTGAATTGAACGGCAATATTAATTATTTTGAGAACAGTGGTTCCAGAACAGTTCCAGTGATGGTTCAACGACACGGTGACCCTTACTTGGAGAACGGTAATCCATTCCACCACATTGATATTGGAGACAACTCTCACCCTGGTCTAATTGATGCGGACAACGATGGACTGCTTGATTTAATTTGTGGTTCAAAGGACGGAAAGATTGTTGTTTATCTAAATGATGGGACAGCAACTTCACCACATTATACTGACTACGAGGTCTTTATTGACCCATACAATGAAGAAGAATTTTTAGGATACTTCACAAAACCTGTTGTGATTGATATGGATGGTGATGGACTTCAAGATTTTATTGTAACATCCGAAGTTGAAGATCCTAACGCTGTCATTATTGACGCACAAGAATATACTTACATCGGTGTCTTCTCTGTAATCTCTCTCATTACTCTTTCAGGAATGATTTTTGCTTGCAGAAACAACAAGAAGACCGCCCCTCTAGTTACTTCAAGACACGTACCTGACCTGGAAGCACTTAAGATTGCAGAGGAAGCCGCAACACAGCGACGGCCAATTCCAATCCTCGGCAACAATACTGCTTCTGGTAAATTAAGGTTCAGTGCTTTGAAGAGACGATAAAATATTTATTGAGAAAAGCATTTATCTTTCATGATTAGTTTTTACATATAAAACAAATGATAAAATCCATTACAACAAAATGTCCGTATTTGACCTTGATGACCACCCAGAAAACCTTGCAGTCATTGTCCTCGTAGCAGCGGGTATATTGTTCTTCCTTTGTGTCTATTGCTCCTTTGTTCGTCCAGTCATAAATTGTGTTAGTGGAATATTTAGTTGTCTTGTAACAGTTCTATGCGTTGGTAAAACAAGAGCATACTCTTCTGTTGCTGATAATCAAGTATGATATATTTAAAAGACTATAAACATATTTAATAAAGTAATGTCTAAAGAAACATTAACAATAGCATTTTACCGACCAGAAAGTTCTGACGAACCTCTTATAAATCGTGCGACCAGCTACATTACTGGTAAATTTAGTCACTGTGAACTATTATTTCGTGACCCTAAAACAGGAAAACATAATTTAGCAAGTAGTATATACCAATCGGAGTTTGTTTTCTTTCGTAACAAACACTTTGGAAGAACAAGTTGGAGTTTTAAAACAATACAGATTACATCAAAGCAAGCGGACGAGATGAGGGAGTTTTGCTTAAATGCTGCTCAAAAAAATATTCCTTTTAACAATCTGGGTTTAATGCGATGCTGCACTCCTTGGCCAAGGAAAACAGACCATACTTGTTATTTTTGTTCTGAATATTTAATTTGTGCGTTCCAGTCGGCAGGACTATTTGAACACGCTATTCCAAGTGTAGTTACACCATCAACGTTATTTGATATGCTGAATGACTTTAATCAATACACGGCAGCAACACCGTTGTTACAAGATAGAATAAATAAGAAGGGGTTAAAGTTTATTTTTGCTTCGGGTGAAAAAAAATCTACTGGAATCACAGGTAGAAAACATAATAAACTAAAAACTACATGGACAAAATTCTCTTCGTCTACCTAAAACTAAATATCTCTTGACAATGCTTGCAGTGTCTTGGGAAAAATTTTAATATCTTTCCAAGACTATCTTGAGGAGCATTAAAAGCCCAAAGCAAGTCCGTCCATCGTGATAGAATAAAAGGTTGTGGTATTTGAACAACAGGGCGGTCGCTATTGAATAAGTCTTGAAAGTATTGACTATAAGAAGAGTTCATACTTGTAGGAATGATTTCAAATTCAGTGTTGTATTTTCGTATGTTATTAATGATTTTTGTAAAAAGTTCATCTGATACTTGCCAAGCCAGTTTAAAAAGAAAGTAATCTTCGTAGAATGATATCTTCTTACGCTTAAAAATATTTGTGTAATCACACATTACCGAAAAAAGGTCACAACAATCTTTAAATTTCCTTTCAGTCGTGTAAGACATCAAGGCTGAAATTGATTCCGTTCGCCTGTCTCCAAAAGATACTCGTCTCCAAAACAATGGTTTGAAGTTGAGTTCTTTTGTGAGGTAGTCCAACGCCTCCACCACTGACCGTATTTCTTTGGAATGAAAAATCAAAGTGCAAACCCATTCATTCATTATAGATTGAGTAACCCAACTCGCAACCATTTCAAAATGAATTTTGTCATACTTTAATTTTCGCACAAAGTAATCCAATAGTGACTCTGTCTTATTTTCGCTGTCTCTGTATGTAAAGAATAGCATTTCCTTGATGTCTTTCGCGTAACTGTTCTCAACACGAAACTTCATTACAGCATCACCAAGATTTTGTAACATCCGCCAATCAAAAAAACTGGCTGTGGAAATCAAATAACCAAGACGCGTTCTCCAACGATACACTGTTTTTAAAACTTGTTGCATTATTTTATTTTTGGAATTATAATGCCATTCAAAGTCTTGGTTACCAAACAGATCTATCAATGGTTTGCTCATTGTGTATAGAAGAACAACATCTCTAATACTTTTTTTAGATACACCTTCTACATTCAATGCTGGATACTCAATAATATCATCCTCTTCATCTTCAAATATGTGGTCAAGCACACCGCTGTACAACAAAATCCATTTCGGAACAAATGCTGCACTCGTTTTTACATCAGATGTTTTTAAAAACATACCTGTTAAATTTTCTTTATAATCTGGTTCGGGAATATATTCCTGTTTAGACCTTTTACAGCGGATCCAACCATCCTGGTCCAATAATCGTTTCATATTGTTACTACATTCATTTATAAAACACATATATCACTTTGACAATTATAATAATTTCAAAAGATATGGCCCAGAATATCATAGTCGTTGGCCACCAAGAGGCAGGTAAAACATACTTGATGCATCACTTAACTCGTTCATATTTTGAACCGTTTAGAACGGATGTACCTTACAAACCAACGATTGGTATAGATATTGTTGGAATTAATACACTTCATAACATTAAGTATATTTACTATGATTCATCTGGACAGGATAGATTCTTGAACATAACTACACCTTATTTTAAAAAAAGTGATGTAATTATGATAGTATTTGATCTGTCAAGTCAAAACTTTGTGGACCTTAAAAAATGGTATGAGTTATGCAAGTGTAGTCAAAAACCAACTATTATTGTAGGAACAAAGCACGATTTAGTGGGTAATGGAAATCAAGAATTATTGATGGCAGCAGTTAAATTTGCACAAGAACGAGAGTGTCCCTTCTACCCAACCTCTTCTGTGGATGGAATGGGAATCACTGAACTCCGCAACGCACTGCAAAGTTTAATCCCTGAACAAGAGATATTTGAACGAGCGATAAGAAAGAAAGAGGAAGACGAAAAAAGAGATCGCAAAATGAAGAAAAAAAAGAAGGCGATACAGCATTTTAGAAGGGTTTTTTGCTGCATTAGCGGTGGTTATAGAACGCTTGATGATGGAATTGAACTTTCCGAGATTAGAAATCGGTATCCAGGTGAAAGTGACTTGGGTGTTTCTGTTTAATTGTATATAAAATGTTTCCTTTTCTATGTTGTATGAAACTAATGAATAGAATTATTATTGCATTAAGTATTCTCACAAATAGTTTAGCACAAGAACAAATCTCTGGCACATACCCTCTTAATGGATATTTAGAACTCGGTGGTTATCGTTGCGATAATACTCTTGATGCTGTCACTGTGATTGGTGGTAGTGGAACCGATAACAAGGGCGCTACGGTGGATGATGATAGAGATGCTTGCGGACTTTCTTGTACGGGTGATGATGATTGTGTGGCCTTCAATTTTAACCCCGATCAAACGAAAGAATGTTATTTGCTTTCTGGAAGCTGTACAACGCATACGTCGATATCGGTAACTCACTTAAAAGGTGATGGAGTGACGGCTTTGGATGCTACATTTTCGGTGTATTTTAACTTAACAAATTACTGCACTGACAATGTTATTGGAACGTCGGTGAATCAAGGAACATCATATGCAGATTCAACCACTGCTAATAACGGTGAGCTGTGCGTTGATGGTGGTGGTCTATATTGCACAACTGGATGTCCAGATGCAACGGCGTGCACAGAGGATGATGATTGCTTAAGTGACAGATGCGAAAGTCATAATGGTGCTGACCAATGTGTTTCATGCTCTGATACAATAATCACAGGCGATGAGACCTGTGTCATTAATGACGGTATCGGAACAAACAATGGTGGTGGAACTTTTTGTGGTGCTCTTTGTCTGGCTGGCGACAACTGCAATATTGACAATGATTGTAACGGTGGAACATGTTTTGGTGGCACCAATTGTCAAACCTGTTCAGATGGTGTGATAAATCAAGGAGAAACCGATGTGGATTGTGGTGGTATTTGCGGTACTCAACATGGAAAAACATGTGGCTTGGGAGAAAAGTGTGATGACACTACTGATTGTTCCGGAACGGACAAGTGCTGGACCAATGGGATTACACCAGGATTAGGGAACGCTGCATCTTGGGATTCTACAAAGCAACGATGTATTAGTTGTTCCGACGGTGGTGGATTGAACGGAGCAGAAACAGGAACAAATCCCACCACTGGCAACGAATGTGGTGGAGATACTGGCTGTGATCGTTGTGAAGATACAGTGGCTTGTATCATTGACAGTGATTGCGCCACGCAAGGCAATGCTGCCTTCGGAGGGACATGTTTCAATAATGTATGCGTCTCTTGTAACGATGGTGACGAAAACAACGGAGAGACTGACGTTGATTGTGGTGGAACGTGCAAAAATTTAATGACACCAAAACTGTGTCAAGGAAACCAAAAGTGCGGTAATATTGATGACTGTGCAGTTGGAATCGCTCAAGGCGGTTCTTGTTCTGGTGGTCTTTGTGTCTCTTGTTCCGATGGAGCAAAGAATGGTGACGAAACGGGTGAAGATTGTGGTGGAGATACTGGCTGTGATCGTTGTGGGGGTGGACACGGATGTATTAGTAACGGTGATTGTGGACTTGACGATCAAGGAAGCCAACTTTTGTGTTCTTCAAATGATCCTATCTCCGATGGTGTGAATGGTTTTGCGTACGATTCTGACAACAGTTGTGTGTCTTGTTTTGACGGTGTCAAGAATCAAGACGAGACTGACGTTGATAGCGGCGGTAGTACCTGTGCTGATCGCTCACAAACCAATGAGATATGTGCGGCGGACAGTGACTGTGAGCCCGACCATTCTTGTGTTGACACCAGCAACACTTGTCAATTGACCACTTCCTCTCCTACCACGGCTGCTCCTACAAACGCACCACACAAGATTACTTTTACCGAAACTTTTTACGATGGGTCCTTTCACGATACCGTTAAGTTCAAAACCGATCTTTCACAAGGCATTGTTGATGGTCTTGCGAGCATTAATGTCGTTATTACAACAACGGACATTGATATTTTAAGTGTCAACGGTGGGTCTGTTATCGTAGAATACTACGTGATAGGGGTCACGCAAATTGAAATGGAAACTGCTATTCCGTTTATTGTTCCTGCAATTCGTAGTCAATTTAAAGGCGAGCGCGACACATATGTCGAAGGCACTGCTGAATGGGCTGCTTGGAACGAAGTATATTCAGACAAATTTGAAATAGATGTCCCTAGCGATGATGGCGAAGCAATAGCTTCACAGGCTACTTATACAGTGGCTCCAACCAAAGCACCTACGCCTGCACCAACTCGTGCCGTTCACCTCCCAGACAATTGGGATTGGGAAGACCCGAACTATATGTGTAGATCTGGTGTTGGAACTGGTGGTGTGCTGCCAGAAGCCGAAGGTGGTGGAGATCCATTAGTTATTTCATACATTGAGGATTATACTCCCGAAAACCCTGCAAATGGTGCATACACTTTCAATGTCAAGATTGCCAAACTTTTGGATTCACCAACTTTCAATGGAAACCCTCAACAATACTCTGGATGGCTGTTCATCACAAAAGACGCGAACTCTAAAGCATATAGCACGGCTGACCCTGCAAGCGGTGGCCTGTGTCAGTTTGATGTTGACCCCTCTGATGATGATACATTTGGTGGCAACGACGCTGGAAGATATAATCAACGAATTATGCCATTGAAGTTTCAATTAGACCTTCAACAACAAAATTATATTGGTAATGGACAGGATGGTATGCCTTACACATTGAAGGCTGGTTGTGCCGATATTAGTTCTGCTTACACATATCTTAATGACCAAGATGGAAACCCCGACACTGATCATTCATTTTACAACAAACTCGTAGAGGAACATACATTCGCCGTTCATTTTGCTCAATGCACAGAGTCCAGTTCTCTTTCTCAAAGCGATTGTGAGGAGACTGGTATAGGTCTTTCTCTATTCAATATGTGGAAGGGTGTAGAAGGTGATGGACCTTACAACTCTATTAATATGGCAAGTGTTACCGATACTGGAACGGGGTTATCAAGTTGGTCTGCCTTGGGGTTCAATCCACTAACCCCATTTGTTAGCGACAACGCACCTAACGCAGAACTTGACTTTTGGCTCAAGGATTATATTACTGGAAGTGGTGGTTTCACATCGGCCGCCGCTCAAACATTCATGAACGATAAGTTCCGCGTTGGCGCAAGTGGTAAAGCAGCGGAGTGTATTATCCATAGTCAATCAGTCACACTTCTCTATGCTCTTCCAACAATTATATCCACAAACGACCTTGAATTCAATACACAATTTGTTTACAATCCTACTATTGCATCCGATGGTAATGTTGAGTCTATGATTATTGCTGGGAATATCCAGGCGATTAATGCTGCTGGAGCACTCATTCCTTCTAATCTTTTGTTCACGAGTTGCTACCACGCACCACGTCAAACGGCTTACGAAGCACACACTCATACATTTTGTGAAGAGATGGGTCTGTATGAACTGCAACAAAATTACATCTACGCTGGTATGCCATACCGTTTCTTCTTCCAATTTATTGACAACCAAGAAGCAGGCACTAACTCGGAAGCCGATACTTTACTAGACACTATGTTTGATTTCACAATAGAAAGTGTGGATTTCTCCCTTCACCGAGCAGTCGATGGCCAGGGATTAATGAGTTGGTCTCTTCCACAAACAACTCAAATCGACCCTAATTTACGTCACATTGAGGGAGTTTATATCTATAACTACCCTTGTGGGACAGTAAATGAACCAAATGAAGCAAATTGTCCTCACGAAATTAATGCGTTCGAAATCTATGGTAATAGTATACTGGATTTGGATTTGTTTTCAGGATTGACCGAGTGTATTACAGAAGCCTGTGATTTGAAAATGAAAATAGACATTTCAATACAGGACCAGAACAGGAGACGTCGTATGCTACGAGAACAAACATTTAAAATTAAAACATCACCTACAAAGCGTATGCTTGCAATTGATTGGAACGAAGCAGCGCAACAAAAGGCAGACATTCAAATTACACCACCCAGTTGGAACACTGTAATGATTCAAGTTGAGGGCAGCAGCACGGCTGACGATGTAAAAGCACAGATAGTTGATTGTATGGCTGGAAAAAATGTTCTTTCTCACTGTGATGGTTCGGGTGCTGGTCAGTGTACAGACATTACCTGGGCTACAGTTGGTGTGGCGACCAACCAATTCCAAATGAGCATTGGAAATAATCAATACATCGCGACTGCCGTTCAAATTGCTTTGGATGACTGCTTCTCCGAATCCGATGCTGTTCCTTTGAACCCGACACCTGCACCGAATCCAGATAGTCAAAATGATGAAGTTCTTTGGATTATTTTAATCGGTATTGGTGGCGCATCACTACTCATTGGTGGTGTAATGTATCTGGTGCTTCGCTTTGGAAGACAGAGTGCTCCTGTTAAGAGTGTTTCCAAGTTTGAAACTATACGATTAGTAAATGAGGAGGGGTCGCAAGAATATGATCAACGGCCTCTTCGGTTTGCTGCTTTAAAATATAATTAACTGTTTATAAAAATTTTACTTTTTTAAAGATCTCTCTCTTCTTCCATATTTCTACTACAAAAACTAAAATAATTGTGTAAAAACAAAATACTGTAAGATTTTTATCATAACCTAATAAACTCTCAATCTCGTCAAAAAATATGGATAACCATTCTATATAGTTCACTATAATCGCTGGTATTGTTAGTAAAGATGTAAATAGAAATCTTAATAAGAATTCTAATTGATGTTCTCTCTTAAAAAATAAAACAACTTCAAATAATTCGTTGATGATTAATGACGATTGAATGAACAAAGCAATCACAACACATTCATAGGAGTCCAGTTCTTGTAGTATTGTTTGTAGAATAAAAATTGGTATTAAATTACCTGTCACCAACAAAGCCTCAAAATTTGTCTTGGAATCTTGGTCGTGAACCCCATACTCGTATACTTTAAGTAAAAAGATCCAAGAAACCATTATAATTACAAATGTATACTGAACCGAGTTATTGTTGTGCATTAGTAATTCTTCTAATGTAACCAATGCCAGTAAAATAATGTCGGTAATTTCATAGAAGAGTTCTTCTTTGGCTGGGTCTTTGTGGTTCTCTTTCTTTCTTGTAAAAGTCCAGAACCCATAGAATATTTTAGGTAATAGTAACAATTGAACCAAAAACTTGTGCTCTCTTTTTATGAAGACATCCTTATCATCAAACTCTATTGTTTTGCTCCACGCACTATACTTCATCTTCTTGTAGTGTAAGAACCGTTCGTTTAACATAATTTTATTTGTTTCACCTGTTTTATCTTCAATCCCCCAGAACTCGAACCCTTTTGTAAATGTATTAGTCCATAAACAATCTTTACCACACTTCCAACTCCTTCCATTGAGATCTATTGTAAAATAAATATCATCGTAGCGTTCGTCTTTTATGGCTTCTTCAAAAATTCTATATAGTTTAGGGGGTATGGAAGTTCGTGATGTGTCACCAAACATTTGAATGTGCATATTATCTCTCCTTATTGAACCCTTGTACTCCCACTCTGTTAGAACATTATCGACCATACAAAGATATGGTGACACATCTGTTGGTAAATCCAAATATTCACACTTTTCACTGTATGTTTTTTTTTCGTTAGATAGAATAATTCTTTGACTATCAAATTCCATATGCTGGTAGTGGTGCCACATAGCAGAGTTCTGTCCCAATCCAATTGTAGTTTTTTGAGGTGCGTCGTAGTCACAAGGGACGCCGAATGTCTTTTCATTACAATGAAGAATTAGATCACCACCTCCGTATCTTGTGCAAGCACTGTAAGCAAAATTAATATAAAACCGTTCAATTGTTCCTGAATTACCTGAAAACAATTTAAGAGAAGTATTTGTAGGTGTTTGATCTACGAGCCAATGATAATCGGTAGGTCTCGTGCATTGAGCCGAAACATGACCAACTAACAAAAACAATAGGTGAAACATTTTATATCAAAGATGTATTCGTTCTTTTTATACAATGATACAATTTTTTACAACAATATATAAAGCTTTAATAATCACTCAACAGTATTCAAGAAACCAACTATGTCCCATTATCGCTCCGCCAACTTCAGTAACCCTATTACCAAGTCGGGTAGGGTTGTGTACAATTGCTGCTTGGATATGAACCATGCGAAGTATCGTATGGAGCCCGCCCAGGGCAATATGGTTGCGATGGCTAACGTGCGCCAGGACTCTGACCCCGAGACCCTTACCGTGCAGCCGCACGAACTTCTTCTGGAGCAGGACAAGAACCTGTTTAAGAGGACGATGTCGCGTTCTGTGAACGATACCGAGGTGCTTGTGCTCTCGGCTCTGAACGGACTTAAGATTCACCGTAAGAACTACGAACCAGGCAACCCCGAGAAGACGCGTCGTCAGGTTCGCAGCACACTCAAGTTCGCTGGTGTTGCGTCGACGATGGCGAGGTTTGACCCTGACCATCGTATCCAGAACGACCAGGTCTTTGTGACTCAACTTGGTGGTCTGTGCACCATTCAGAACACAGGAGACGACCCTATCAAGGCTGGTGATTTTGTTGTGTGGGACCTGCCCCGTCACAACACAGAAGGGACGATTATGTGTGGTAAGAAGCAAAAACAGATGGTTGTTACCCGCCCGTATCACCCCAAGAGCGACCATTCGCTGGTTCTGCGTCGTCGTATTCGTGACACGGGAGACCCTCTCTCGACTACGATTTCTGCACTTCGCAGAACTGAACGTGACAGTTTGGATCGCGATGTCGCTATTGCTGATGTGCTTCACGAACTTGGAGATGTGCTCGCCGACGAGCGTGGCCGTGTGATTGGACGTGCTATGAGCAACGCTGACCGACCAGGCGACACTTTTGACATTCTTCTTGGTCGTTACTCTGCTTAAATATATATTAGAATACTTATTTAGAATAATAGTAAAAACATAATGTCATCAATTGAAAAATCACCAGATGAATTATTCACAATATTCGTCCTCTTGCTTATCTACGCTGTCGGATTTTGTGGATGGACATATTACTTCTTCAACTATAAATATAAACGTCTTTAATGTCTTCGACGATCCCCCGTATTCACTTAAAAGATGTCCCAACTTCCCCCCTTACGCCTCTCGACGTGGAATCACGTGATGGAAGAGTTGAAGGGCTCGGTTACGAAGTATGTTTCCAAGGAAACGTCATCGGAACCATTGCTTCGTCGATTGCTTGGAGGGATCGTAGCCTCCGATGGCACGACGTCACACGAACTAAAACGGACAGTAAGCGAAAAAGAGAACCTGAACTTCCTGTTCACGAACGGTCTTTGATGCTTCTTGATAAGTGTTTGGGGAATTCTTCTAAACTGTCCAAGCCACAATACTATGAGGACCCCTTTCCATATGGATGTGATAGTATTCAAGAACTCGCGATGGTTGGTGGTGAAGAATTCAAACGGTCAATACAACTATACAACCACTGGTTCAATGTCCCCCCACATGATAGACTCGAACGGGAGATGCGTAACTACGACCCCGCTAAACTCACAACCGATGAACTCAAAGAGGCTGAAAAGAAACTTAAACAAGTTTGGGTCTCAACGCACGAAACTTTAATGAAACGGATTTCGGGGCGCTAATCTTCTTCGTTTTTAGAAATACGATCAAGTCTTTGTCTTCCAAGTAGGAAACGATTAATAGAACTGCGTTAATCAGGTATGCTATTATTATTAAAATTAGTCCTGCACTAGTATCCATTTTGCTATAAACAGATGTAGTCAAAATTTATATAAGTTCATTCTGTAAAACTTTCTTAAACATAAATTAATGTTCATCACAGAACTATTACTTGTCCTAATCACACTAACAACAGTGTATTACGTTCGCAAAATACTTTACAAACTACTTGCCGATGACGCAGCAGCCATTCACATTTTCGAAGACCTCCATTTCACACGCAAAATAAACCACGAACAGGATACTATCGTACATAATTTAATGTACGTATTCTCCGTCCTGTTACTATTCATTTTAAGAGTGTTTTTACCATTCAGCACATTCTACTGGTTCTCTTGGTTTCATCTCTACGCAATTATTCAAACATTTCTCATTTGTCAATACAATAATCTATCCAAACTTGAGAAAGTTGTTGCTGTCGTTGCTTGCATCTTATACTACTTCATTCCATCAAACCATCTTAACAATCTAATATTATATTCTACACTTCATATGGACCCTGTTGTGGCTATGGATAAAGCATTGTTCGGACGGAAGGCATACCTCGCTGTATATCACAAGACATTACTTCGTGTTGATGTCCTGTTCTTTTTCATTTTCTGGCCGCTTTCGACCATATCTTTTTGGTTGAACCCAGATATTATTGACATAATTACTATACCTATTTCATTTTACTATCAACTTTATCAGACAAACACTCTTCTAAATAATAAAAAAAATGTTTAAGACATTCATTACTAATTCAATGGCATTCAACTCAAAATTCAAATGTTTTTTTAATAATTCAGGTAAGTGATTGTTTATCAATTCTTCCCAACGTTTGTCTTGTTTTGGATATTCTATTACATGTTTCTTTATAGACTCAAATTTGTGAATTAACATAAAAATTAAATACAATTTTCTCTTATCCCATACATCATTTTCTATCAATGATGATTTAAATTTTGTATTCATATCTTTAATCCTTGTTAAACTATCAGCACCTTCTGGTATCTGCTTTTTAAATTCAGTCACTACAAAACGACTGTTATATTTTAATGCCAAGTCTTCCATTCGTCAGGTTAAGAATAAAATGATATGTTTATATCATCACTTTACAATCGTTGTAGCATCAAACACATTAGGTAACACAAAATTTTTACTAATATCTCCAGCAATATCTTCAAAAGAACTCTTCTTTATCCAAGCGTTCGGTGCGTGACTATCAAATATCACCCAGTTCTTATTAAACTTCCCAACCGCAAAAGAGATACACCCATCGGTAAATACAATACCAACAGCACGTTGTTCATTTTCTTTTTGAATTGTTGTAATCAGTTCTTGTAACGATATACGACCATCACGTTCCTTTGAATAATATCCTTGATATTCTTCTATTTTATAGGTATCTCGAAAGAAATCATAGGAGTCAATAATTTCTTTTGCTGATGTTGTATTAGAACCACCAGTAACCTTCTGCCAAATATCTGACCCCACACGACAATATTTCTTAAAATTCTCTTCAATAATTTGTCCGTCCGCAAAACTACAAGCAGACAATGTAGCGATCGTATTACAGGCTAGCGACCCACCAAAAGTATTTTGACAAAAAGAAAATTGATGACGTTCTGTCATTTTTGTTACAAAATCATATCCAGGAACTGTTATATGATATTAAAATAAACCAACTTATAGAACTCGACGATCCTACGATGAATGACCGACGGTTCTTTTTTCAACCTGTCAAAAAGTTTTCCTACCCCAACCCAAAGAAACAGTGTAGCGACTACCTTCAAGAGTTGGGGGTTCAACTGGTTGTTATAACATATGGATGTAAAATTTACATCACGGGTGGCATCATCCCATTGGTTCAACTCATCACCTCACACGCCTACAATCAACGGTGTTATTTTGAGGTCATCCCACCCGAGACGCCTGTTAAATTGTACTTTGACATAGACCACGCTGGTCAAGTGGACGTAGACGCATACAAAGAATTCGAAGAACTGTTCATTGATACAGTCGTTAGAAGACTTGAAACGGACCACTTTTACAAAGACTGGGATACCAACTGCAAACCTCTCATTTTAAAATCCAATGGCACAGATAAACACAGCGTTCATTACATATTTCCTG
>Ga0114997_10002447_pt1 | contig 14952 bp, 15 predicted proteins | sample ArcticOcean_MG_C_2_FD_87045 | JGI IMG/M metagenome (GOLD analysis project Ga0114997, IMG submission 87045) | Marine microbial communities from western Arctic Ocean - ArcticOcean_MG_CB4_136 | ecosystem: Environmental > Aquatic > Marine > Oceanic | place: Arctic Ocean: Canada Basin | collected... | reverse complement strand
TTATGAGCCTGACGAGCTACCAGACTGCTCCACCCCGCGACACTTTTATAGCCTCAAATATTGGCTACTGGTTAATTCCTTCAAATTGCCCTGGCACTAGTCGACCTCTGGTAAGGCCTATATACTCTCAAAAATGAGGGTGTATATAGTGTTTCATAGCAAACGCTCATAAAGTTTGCTTCAGCTAAGTTTGGCGCATATATGAAGAATATGGAACATAAACCTTAAGGGAGAAGAGGTCAAGAAGACAAATTTATTCAGACATAGTTTTTTTGAGCTAGTTTATTATTTTAAAAGTATGTTTAAAATCAATAATCTATATATAAAATCTTATATAATGAGGTGCTCTCTTAGTTTTTTTGCTATTGGAATTTCTTCTTCAATAATCCTTTTTATTCCATCACCCATAGCTGATTCAATTTTTTTAACTGTGTCAACTAATTGCTTTAAACCATTCGGCTCAATTGATGCAGCCTGATCAGATCCATACATAGCCCTATCTAGGGTAATATGTCTTTCTAAAGACGATATAGACATAGCTGTAGCGGCATATGAGACTGCTAAGCCCGATTCATGTCCACTATACCCAACATTACAATTATATTTTTTTCTCAAAGTATTGATTACATTTATATTCGCATTCTCAGGTTTCATTGGATAAGTAGGCACTGAATGCATTAATTCAAATGGACATTCATACTTTTCAAAAATTGATACAGCATTGTCTATGTTATCGTAAGTAGACATGCCAGTTGATATAAATGTATGTTTTTTTTGTTTAGCAATAAGCTCTAATAAATCAGTAAAAACAATCATAGCTGAAGCTACCTTGTTATATTTAGTATCAAAATTATTTAAAAAAATTTGACTATTTATATCCCAAGCTGAAGCAAACCACTCGATACCTTTAAATTTACAGTAGTCATCAATTTCTAAGTAATCAGACTTTCTTAATTCTAGTCCTTCTTTTTGATCTCTTTGAGTAGTACCCCATTTGCTTTCTCTCAGAGATTCTAAAAATTCAGGAGTATAAACGAGATCAATATCTCTTTTTTGAAATTTAACAGCGTCACACCTGCAGTCAACAGCTGTATCAATAAGCTTCTTACATATAGACAAATCACCATTATGATTTATTCCTATTTCTGCAATAATAAAAGCTCCCATTAAATTAAAAGTTTTTTACTTTTTTTCATTGCTTCTGAAATATGACTTCCCATAACAGATATTGGAACAAATAGATTCTCATCAATAATTTTTTGCTTTACTTTTATTGATTCTTCAAAAGATTCTCTAATTTTTTTATCCATTTTATCCATTTTATCCATTTTATTAATGAGTAATTATTAAATATTAAATATTAAATATTAAATATTAAATATTAATAGATAATTAACATTATAATCAACTGTGTAACTATTATCTTTTTTATATTATACTAATCTATTATATTTGAAACTTATAAATGTAATATAAAAATTTTATACGAATGAAAAATATTGATATTTCAATAGAAAATTTTGCAGATTTTATATTTGACTTTGACGGAGTATTGACTGACAACATGGTTAGTACTGATCAGAATGGCATAGAATCAGTAAGATGTAACAGGTCAGACGGATTAGCTTTTCTAGCCTTTAAAAAACTAAATAAGAATATAATAATATTATCCACTGAGACAAATAACGTAGTATCTTTTCGAGGAAAAAAATTAGATATTCCTGTTATTCATGGCGTAGAAAATAAAATTAAACAAATAGAATTGATGGCTTCAAGAAATCAAATAGATTTAAAAAAAACAATGTATATAGGAAATGACATTAACGATTTCTTTGCAATGCAAAAATGTGAATTCTCCGCCTGCCCTGCAGATAGTCATAAAAGAATAATTGAAATATCAAATTTTATATGTAAAAAAAATGGTGGAGAAGGTATAGCGAGAGAAATCTTAGAAGACTTATTCAAAATAGATTTAATAGATTTACTATATACAAATTCTGGCCCATAACTCAAATATGATATTCTGCTTTGATTTAGATAACGTAATCTGTAAGACAGAGGGAAGTGATTATTCAACTTCAACTCCGTATAATGATGTGATTAAAAAAATTAATATACTCTATGAAGGAGGTAATAAAATATTAAGAGAAATTAAATTTAATTTTTTATTTGTTTTGACATGATATTCCAATCGTCTAATTCATCTAATTCTAGGGCATGCATGTCACTCATTTCATAAACACCTATTTTACCACCTAATCTGCATTTCTCTTTAATAAGAATATTTTTTTTAGTTATATAGAATGCACCATTTTCCATTAATGTTCCTCTGAAATTCTGTCGCATGGCTCTTTTTTTTGGATTATAGTTTATTGGTTTTATATTATCACTCCAAAAAAATCTTTTACTTCTAACTGCAGTAAACAAAGAATCTAATTTATCTTTTTTGTAAATTTTAATTGCTTCGTCTATGTTGTTACCAGTTGTGAAAGGTGAGGTGGCCTGAATAGTAATTAAATTTTCAAAATCTATATTACTAGAAAAATCTATCATTACATCTTCTGTAGAAGAGTGGTCTTGAGCTAATTTATCTAAACGCTTAATTATTTTAACTTTTTTACTTATACTTTTTGATATTTCTAAAATCTTATCTGAATCTGATGAAATATAAACATCGGTTATAAATTTTGAATTTAATGCTGCTTTTATCACCCAGTAGCAAAGAGGCTTTCCGCCAAAAGTTTTTATGTTTTTATTTGGAATACTTTTAGATCCTCCTCTCATTGGAATTAATGCAGTAAAACTCATAAAATCAACTCTTAATACTTATAAATTTTTTTTCAATTAGACAATTTTCAATATACTCAACAAGAGCATGTCCTGCAGCAAGATGCTGGGCATCGGCAGCCGATCCACCATTACCACAAATCATTAACTTGTTACCCCCTTGTATGCTCTCGCAGATAGTTACACCCATTTTTTCTATACTAGAGTACAGTCTTAAATTAATAATTTTATTTTTTAACTCAATTGATTCAATAAAACAATCTTTGATTTTATTCATTATTTATATATCGATTTTTAAATTATCAGTATTATTTATAATTATATTAATCAAAATTGAAAGTATAATTATTTATAAGTCATTTTAAAATATAATAGATAGACGAGACTAGAAACTATTAATTATGTCAACATTATAATATTATCAGATGATTCCAATGTAGAGCCTTAGTTTTAAAAGATTTGAAGAAAAATATTCAGTTAATAGATTTTTTACTTTACTCAAATATTAATTATCATACCTCTTTATGGAGATTAAAATTAAAACTACTGGATTAGTTTGTTTGATATTCTTGAAGCAACCAACTCATGAGTAAATTTATTATTATATTTCATAAAATAATTTCTTGATTCTTTAGTTATCTCTAAATAATTTTCATTACTTAAGTTAATTAAATCTGATATTTTTTCACTTATTTTTATATAGTCATCATCTTCAGCTTTTACAAGCTTGGGCAAAAAGTCAAAAATTTCTCTCCACGGATAACCGGGTGAATCATTGATATAATTAATAGACCCTAAGAATAGAGTTTTTATACCCAAGCCATACATTTCAAATGCAAGTGCAGAGGTATAACTAATAATAATTCTACTGTTATCACAGTAATGATATGAATCGTAAAAATAATTTTTTTCTAAAAAATTTAAATCAGCATTATTATTTAAACTTAAAAAATAATTTTTTTCATTTTTTTGCAAAAGATCATTTTTTTTTGTAGCAGTTAATATCTGAAAATTATATTTACCTTCTAAACTAAATTTATGAAGATTAGGTATAATCTTTATCTGACTCTTGCTAACAATTTGTTCAAATTTCTTAACTCTTTTATCTCTCCACGATGAAATAAAAGTTAAGTTGTTGTTTTTCTGATTACTGTTTTTAAAGTAATGTCTTTTATATATTCCATATTTTAAAGACCCTGAGGCAATATACTTATTTATCGTTCCACCCAAACTTTTTATTAAATCTTTTTCATAAAGGCCACAACCATATAGATCTGGAAAATATTTTATATTACTCCATCCATGATGACTGTGTTTTGATCTTGTTCCATTTTGAATTGAAATTACTAGCAATTTATTATTGTATCTATTAATTTGTCCCATCAAGCTAAGGTTATCTTGAAAACTAATTATAATTTTTGCTTGATTTATTTTTGCTAGAGATAATATGGATGATAAAATAATTTTCCTTGTTTTAACAAAATTAAATAGAAAATTTGTAAAAAACTTAAAACTTACAATAACAGGAATTTCGCTTCTAATTCCTATCTCACAATATTTAACATTTGCAGGTATGCAATATTTTATAAACTCACTTGTTGATTTATCTACTATTATTGCATCATAAGCATTATTCTTATATTGAATAATTTTATGATTAAAAAATTTTACCACTAATAAATGAAATCTAGTTTTGTATTTTATATAGTTTTGTCAGTATAATACTTTTCAAAGTATGTGTCAAAGATAGTAAAATAATATAGTATCTAGAACTTATAATTATTTATAAAAGAGATTCTTCTTAGTCTATCGGACATAAATATAACTATATATATTTATGTCCGATAGACTAAAAAAAAATATTTTCTAATTGCTTATTTGATAACTTTACTGGATGGTTTTGCAGTCTTTCAAGGTTAATAGATTTGACAATATATCTTATATCATATGTTTTTAGGGATCTATTCTCATTGTTATTTCTAAATAATTTTTTAAAATTATTTTCTAATCCTAAATCACTCATTAACTTAAACCATTTATTTTTTGACTTTTCAGGTGAGTTTGTGCCCATATACTTATAAACTTGATTCATTATTTTTTTTAAGTATACCTTACTTCTAGGGCCATTAATATCATAACTAAAATGATTTAATTCAAAAAAATATCCTAATGTAATAGCAACAGCATGACCATGAGGAATTTTTAAGACTTGAGAAATTTTATAAGAAAGAGCATGTGGAGCTGTTGTTTTAGTTATATTTATTGCTTTACCAGCAAAGTGTGATGCTTCCATCATATTCTTTCTACTTATTTGCGATGGATTATTTACACTATCAAATAAATTATTGATAGCTAGCTTAATTGATTTTCTTGCGTACTTCCTACTCTCTATATTTGATTTGACTGACCAATAAGATTCAATTGCTTGTGAAAGAGCATCCATACCTGAGCATGCAGTTTGGTATCTTGGCAATTTTAAGGTCAATGAGTAATCAACTAATGCTAAATCGGGTACTAAGTGTTTACTTGCAATTGAGTATTTTTTTTCTTTTAAATATACAACAGCAAAGTGCGTACATTCACTACCTGAACCAGATGTAGTTGGTATAGCAATGAATGGTTTTAATTTTCTATTAATCTTTTTAATTCCAAGAATTATATCTTTTTCAATACTTTTATGAGATTGAAATACATTTATTAATTTTCCCATATCTATTACTGAACCACCCCCTATTGAAATAATACAATCGCATTTTTGTTCAATAAATATTTTTGCTCCCACTAAAGCATCTGAATATTTAGGATTAGATGAAAATTTATTAAAAAAAATAAAATTAAAATCATTGCTCATTGATTCTATTTCTTTTTCTGCTTCAGAATTTTTGAATGATTTATTGCCTCTTACAATAAAAATTGTATTAAATTTATTTTTATTTAAATAAATTCTTAAATATTTAATTGCTTTATTTTTTATTATGACTTTGCTGTCTTTATCTTTCATTTGAAGGCAATATTTTATTCATTAATCTAATCTTATTTTGTATTGGACTTGTTTTAGGTCTACCTAGTTCTTTACGAAAATTTGTATTAACTTTAATTTCTAAAAAAGTAAGTTTATCATTATTTAATGATTTTTTTATGGCCTTGTTTACTTGCTCACTATCATGACAGCTATCAACTTCTTCATAACCAAAGGCTTTAATTGTATTCACGTAATCAATATTAAAGCTATTAGTGAGCTGATTTCCAACTGATCCATGTACTCCATTATTAATTAAAAAGTGTTTAAAGTTATTTGGCTTATTTATTCCAATTGTAGCTATCCCACCAAAATGCATTATTGATGAGCCGTCACCGTCAATGCATATTACTTGATAATCTTTTTTTTTTATAGCAATTCCAAAAGCAATCTGAGATGCATGCCCCATTCCTCCTACTGTTAGAAAATCAAGATCTCTATCTTCCCTTCTTATTTCATAAAGCTCTCTTGAACACATTCCCGTAGTTGACACAATTATAGTTTTTTTATCAATTAAATTAACAATTCTATTTATAGCCTCTTCTCTAGTTAAGGGAAAACTATTCGAATTTTCTTTTTTTAAAGAATAGGACTCAAACGTTGACTTTCTTACGACTATTGCGACGGGTACTGATTTTTCTTTTGCAAAATTAATTATTTCAGATATCTCACTTTTTGAACTGTCTTTGTCCATTATAATATATTTAATTTTTATTTTATCTAAAATATCAAGAGTTACCTCACCCTGCTTAACATGCTGAGGTTCATCTTTTTGGCCTGGTTCACCCCGCCAACCAATCAATAAAATCATTGGAATTGAATATACAAGCTTGTCTGCAAGCGAAAGTAGTGGGTTTATTGAATTTCCTAACCCAGAATTTTGCATATATATTAATGGAATTTTGTTAGTTGCTAAATGATATCCTATACCTATACCTATAGCTGAACCTTCATTGGCTGCTACTATATTGTTTTCTTCTGATGTATTATCAGTTATGTAGGCAAGAATGCTTTTTAACAGAGAGTCTGGTACCCCTGTGAAGAAACTTATGTCAGATTTTAACAGGACTTCATAGAAATCTTTAGAGATCATTTATTTTCTGGAATTAATTTTAATATTTCACTTATTGATAAGCAGCTATCATCGGCTTCTTTTGATCTATCATTTTTTAAGATTGATTTAGCTACGCTTAACATGGCAGGGTATGATGCTCTTAACATATGGTTTGCATATATTACTACCTTAACACCAAGCTCTTTAAGTTCTTCTTCTGTAATTTCATTATAGCTTGTAGGCACTGCGACCAATGGTACTATATTTTTTATTTTATTATATTTTTTGCAAAAATTCTTTATTTCAGAAGTATCTTTTTTTCTACTATGTATCATTATTCCATCCGCACCTGCTTTTATATAGGCGTTAGATCTTTCTAATGCGTCATCTATGCCTTTATCAAGTATTAAACTTTCAACCCTAGCAATTATCATAAAATCCTCAGTAACTTGAGATTTTTTTCCAATTTTGATTTTTTTACTGAATTCTTCAATAGAATCTTGTTCCTGAAGAACTTCGTTGCCAAACAATGAATTTTTCTTTAGCCCAATCTTATCTTCAATAATTACAGCTGAAACTCCTAGTCTCTCCAGACTTCTAACAGTAAATGAAAAATGTTCTGGTTTTCCACCAGTATCTGCATCATAAATTAATGGCTTTGTTGATACTTCAAATGACTCATTGATAAACTGTAACCTAGAAGATAAATCAACTGATTCTATATCAGGCTTACCTCTAAGAGTAGAATCGGTTAAACTACTAGACCACATTGCATCAAATTCTTTTAGTATGCCTTTAGATGTTATTGAAGTATTTTCAATTATTAATGATGACAACGGGCTGTGTGATTCTAAAACTCTTACTATAGGTTTTGAAGCTATAAGTCTTTTAAGTCTTTTAAGTCTTAATTCAGGGGTAGTTCCGAGATCTTTTAGAGATTTATGTAACGAGGTAGACGAAATTCCCTGAGTGTATGGCACTTCTATAAGCTTGCCGTTCCATTCTTTTAAGACATCAATTACATCTTGTCTTGTTTTTGATTGTACTCCTTCTTTCCAATCATCTCCATGAACTACGTACTCTGGCTTAATTTTTCTTAAATTCTCAGTATAATCTAATGTTGATTGCGCAACAACACAACTAACACCTTTAATATTTGAAACAATTTCTTCTCTAAGGTCGTAGCTCATAAAAGGAAGTCTTTTATAGCTTGCAATAGCTTCATCTGTTAGCAGGCCTACTATAACATCTCCAATTTCAAAGCCTTTTTTTATTATATTAATATGACCTGGATGAACTAGATCAATGCTCATCCCTATGTACACTTTTTTACGTTTATCGCTCATAGCTTTATGTTTGAGATTCTATCCTAAATATTTAAATTAGAAACTAATTCTTTGAAAGTAGCTGTAATATCTTTATCAATGTTCCATTGAATTCTAATATTAGGTGAAATAGGAAATTCAGCAACTATATCAACGCCAGCAACATTCTTAATTTCACCATTTTCAAACTTTTGATATATACCTTTCGAATCTCTTCTTTTTAGCTCATCCAAAGGTGTGTCTAAAAATATTTCAATATAGTTAGATATATTATTTCTATTCCATACATGTAAATCTTGATATAAACCAATTACTCCTATGACAACATTGAAGCCTTGATTGATAATAAGTTGGCATAATCTGGCATACTGAAAACCAAGCGCTTTTCTTTCTTCATATGAATATGCTTTTGAAGCAAATACTTTTCTTAAAATATCTCCATCGAGCTGTATGACTGGATAGCCTTGAGTTTCCAATTTCTCTTTAAGCATTGTTGAAATGGTGGTTTTACCTGATCCTGATAAACCAGTAATCCAATAACAAGATGGTTTTTTTAAATAATTTTTTTTCATAGTATATAAAGATTATTATTAAATCTAAGAGCGCCTAATAAATGATATATTTCTAAAAGCCATCTAAATTAATTATTTTTTTCTTTTTAAAATTATATTAAATATAGGGTTTATTATTTGATAATTCATTATCAGGTTGAGCAATAAATATACTATCATTCCTATAGTTACAATTGTAAGTAATGTAAGTATTTTTCCTAATTCTACTGAAAGCAAAAAATATTCTAAAAAGATAACCATTATTATTGAACTAAAAAACATGACGAAAATTGAATATAGTATTTTGGTTGTTAAAAATGAAAATTTATCATAGAAAAAATATAACACTACAGCTATGAATATTCCCCAATAAGAAATAATTAGTCCTTGTATTATACCGATATAACCATTTTTACCTTGCAAATAAATCATTAAAAATAAACTTATTAATGAAATAATTACATTTATAGTGAGAAATAATTTTATTTTATTATTTATAATAAAAAATTGAGTGAAAATTGGAATACAAGCATATGCTGGCAGACCTATAGCGAATACTTTCAAAACATTTGCTGTGTTTTGAGTAGATATGTTTGTGAATTGACCTCTTTCAAAAAGAGTAGAGACAAACAAATCAGAATAAAAATAAAATGCAAATGCACTAGGGATAACAAAAAACATAATGTATTCAAAAGCTTTTTGGAAGAAATTTCTGGCTTCATCGAATTGATTGCTCTGTAAGTATCCAGTAATTACCGGCAGCATAGCAGTTGTAATTGATAATGAAATAATTCCTATAGGAAGCTGATATATGCGCTCAGAAAAATATATATATGAAATAGCTCCAACTTCATAGGAGGCAAGAAAATAAACTAAAAATTTATTAAATTGAAATATAAAAAATATGATAAAACTAGGAAATAATATTAATAAAAACTGTTTAATTTCTTTTGTTATTTTTGGAACTAAAAAAGATACTCTAAATTTTTTTTCTATAGAGTAAAATAAAATTAATATTTGGAAAAAACCTGAAACTAAACATGCATATGAAATAGCAATAATAGAATCTGTTTGATTATTGCCAAAATTTATTAAAGCAAGGCAAATTAAAATGTTCAGAATGATTTGAATACTTGCAGTAATTGAAAATTTTTTTTGAGAATTAAGTACACCTATAAAAATAGAACTTATGACTATAAATATAGTATAAGGAAAGATAATTCGGGCAATAAGAATAGATAGGCTATAATTATCTAAATTTTTAAACCCTGGTGCAAAAAAATTTATGGCTTGAGGCATAAATATTTCTATCACTAGTACAATAGGAACTATGATTAACAGGCTAAAGAAAAATAAACTCGATGTGAAATTTTTTTTTTGGGCTATCGAATTATTATTATTCACATCAAACGATTTATAGGTTGGTATGAATGCTAAGTTAGTAATTCCTTCAGAAATTATTATCCTAAAAAAATTTGGAATTCTGAAACAGGCTTGAAAAATGTCATTATAAATTCCTGTTCCTAAATATGATGCAATTACAACATCTCTAATGTATCCAGATATTCTTCCAAAGATAGAAAAAAAAGAAATGATGGCAGTAGATTTAAACATTATTATATGGGAGAGTCTAAGTTGTATATAATCGTATCTTGATCATAATTTTTACTTCCTGATAAAAATGCGTATAAAGTATTATTATTTTTTGAATCAGAGGGAAACATAATAGTTCCTAACCCAAATAGTCCATAAGGAAGAAAATCTTTATCAAAACTAGATATATTTTTAAGTGAATAATCTTTTTTATTAAATAACAGAATCTCAGATCTATTTTTTAATATCCCAATTCCTGGTCTATTATCAAAATATAAGTATAATTTGTTGGTTGCATGATGAGTTGGCTCAGTCGATGTAGAAAAAACTAAATAATCTTTTAATTCACATCCATATATACAGGTGCCATTAATTTTATGAATTTCTTCAGATTTTATATCTTTACCATCAATCTTTAAAAGCCTAATACTATTTGTTTCAAGCTGAGTATCTGTAGCATAAATCAAACCCTCTTTGGTTGGGTAGGCGAAACACGATCTATAAATTTGCTTTCCATACGCAACTCTTTGAATAGTTTTAAAATTTTTTTCTACTTTCCAAATTGAGGACGAATGATCGAAATCCCCTGCTAATATCCAAAGACAATTTCTAATTTTATCGACTACAATTGAATGAATATGATTGATACTCCCTTTTTTAAAGGTATAGATTATTTCCCACTCAGAATTTTTTTTTCTTTTATATATGTGTACTTCGTCACGAGAGTTATTACCAAAATATTCACCAAAAATAAGCCCGTCATCAAAGTTATCTATATTTTCTAAACATGTATAGGAAAGTGGGCCCCTACCACGTCTAAATTTATGCTCTACAGATAGTATATTGTTTTTAACATCATATGAATAAATTTTTTTTTTAAATGAAAAGAAAAAAATATCCTTAAAATGTATGGATGAGCGTATCCCTAGTCTTAGCAATCTACTTAGATAATTACTTTTAAATATAATTTTTTCAAGAAAGCTTATATTAAGTTTAACAATGTATCTTTTGTTATAATTTTCATCAATTTCAATTATTTGATTATTGCTAGAGCAAATAATTTTATCATTATAAAAAAAATGAGGTTTTATTCTTTTAAATAAATTATTAAATTTCATAATTATTAATTCTTATCTATTTACGAATTTAATTAAGTTATATTTAGTGTAAAAGTATGGATATGAATGTTTTAGCTTTTTACTTATAAATGAAAAAATCTCCTGGGAATTGGCAATTTCTACCTTTAAACCATTAAAATCATGTGTAAATAATATATCATTCTTAATTAAATCTTTACACATAGTTCTTTCAGCATAGTGCAATGACCATTTTGGTGATCTTTCTCTAAGAATATTATTACTTCTAAATAAACCATCTTTTATTAAATATTTTTTTTTAATATACCAGTCTTTAACTGGCCATTTATCATAAAATACATCTTCAACAGTTTTTGTAATCGTTGCTGCTTGAGTTAGATCAACACCTAATGATATTATCTTAGCTTTATTTAAAACACATTTATACCAGGACGAATCTTTTCCATGCGGAAGTGAATTATTGTCAACTAAGTTATCTTTCATAATTTCATTTGCTAAGGGACCAATTGCAACCATTGAATTAATTGGATTTCTACTTCTTATAGAATTTTCTTTCAACAATAACTTTTGTGCAATGATTCCAGTGTTACATTTAGTTTTATTTACATCATAAGTATATACATTAACATCTTCTTTTTCTGACATATAAGTATCTAAATTTACATGAAAATCTGGCCTTGCAGACATCGCAAGAGTACCGTTCTCTCCGATCAAGTCCATTAATGATTCTATAACCTGATCGGGACTGTAGCCGGAATTCTTTATATTCTTATAAGAAGATATTAATATAATTAAATCACCTTGACTTACATAGTTATCTTTTAAAAATTTTAATATTTCCTTAAATTCAATTTTTCTCTTTTTAGGATTTTTTCTTTTTATGATTTTTGATCCAGCTAAATATGGATTTACCCTATAAAAATGTACAAAATTTTTTAAAAATTTTATATTTGAGTAATATAAAGTTCTTACTAAAATTTCTATAATAGGAGATATAGAAAATACTTTTTTTATAATAGTTTCATTGGCCATTTTTTAATTAAATTTATAAGTAGAAATTTTGCGTAAGCATACAATAGTCTATTAAAAAAGTAAAAATTATTAGTAATTCACTTAATTCATATATTCAAGACTAAAACTAACTCGATTAAATTTGAATTTAATATATAAATAAATAATTAATTGGGTTTAAAAATGTCAAAAATGATCAGAAAAGAAGTTAATGGTTTAAGGGCATTGGCTGTGATTTCTGTAATATTATTTCATGCAGATTTTACTTTTTTCAGTGGTGGTTATATAGGAGTAGATGTTTTTTTTGTAATAAGCGGTTATCTAATTACACAATTAATAATTAAAGAAATAAAAATTGGTACATTCTCTCTATTAAAATTTTATGAACGTAGAGCTAGAAGATTACTTCCAGCACTTTTTTTTGTAATATTAGTTTCTATTTTTATATCATTGCTATTTATGCCGTCATTCAATTATCAAAACTTTTCTAAAAGTATAATTTCTGTAGTTTTTTTCATTTCAAATATTTTTTTTTATAAACAAAGTGGATATTTTTCAGAGAATTCAAATGAAACTCCCCTACTTCATACCTGGAGTTTATCGGTAGAAGAACAATTCTATATATTTTTTCCGTTACTATTGTTGGCTTTAAAATTTACAAGACAAAAGATTATAATTATCTTAATAATTATAATAATTATAATAAGTTTTAGTCTAGCGCAATTTGGTGGTAATTTAAATTTTACATATCCTTTCTTGGAAGATGAATTTCACTTTACATACGTGCCAGCATGGGCTTTTTACAGCACGCCAACGAGAATATGGGAGCTCTTAATTGGTAGTTTAATTGCTTTTTACCTTACAAAAAATAACAATGGTAATGGTTTCAAATTTATTTCAGCTCTAGGATTATCTCTTATAACTTATTCTGTAGTTTTCTATAATGACTCAATTCCATACCCTTCTATCTTCACATTAATTCCTGTTTTAGGAACTGTACTATTTATTGTTGGAGTTAGAGAAAATGATATATCCCACAAGATACTTGCAAGTAAGTATTTATCTGGAATTGGCTTAATAAGTTACAGTGCATATCTCTGGCATCAACCATTATTTGCTTTTGTATCAATGAATTCTATTGAAAAAGTACCCTCTCACATATCAATTTTTCTCATATTACTGACTTTTTTCATGGCATATTTCAGCTGGAAATATATTGAGAAACCATTTAGAGATTATGACACTCAAAAAAATTCGTTTAAAATTTCGTCCCGAAAACTATTTATAATACTAATAACTTCGATCTTAATAATTTTTATTTATTTTTTAACTATCAACTCAAATTTCTATAAATCTAAAAGTAAGTTACCAATAAAAACTATTGAATCTTTTAATATTGATGAGAGGCATCAGAGTTGTTTTGATCAAAAAATAATAAATTTTAATGATAAGAATTGTACGATAGGAACAGGCAGCCCAATATCTTTTTTTATTGTTGGTGATAGCCATGCTAGAATTTTTGCAAATCTTTTTGATATTATTTCTACTAAAAATAATCAAAGGGGGATTTATATGGCGTATAGTGGATGTGTTCCATTTTTAAATATTTATAGCCTCAAGCCAGATCAAAAAATATTAAATTGTAATGAATTTAACGAAAATATATTCCAATATGTAAAACAAAAAAAAATAAAAAAAATCTTCTTAATAGCTAGATGGGACTATTACACTCATGGAGGATATGACAGACAGTCATTTTCGTATATTGGCATTAATAAGTCAGATAAGAAAAATCCCGAGACATCAAAGATAGCTTTTAAAAAAGGCTTTATTTCAACTGTTGAGAAATATGGTGAAATAGGAGTTGAAGTTATAATAATAAAACAAATACCATTTCAAAAATATGAGCCAAAGGAAATTTTCTATAAATTTTATGATGAAGGTATTAGCAAAGATATTGTAGAAAAGTATTCTATTAGTACACACGATTTTAATAAAATAAATATTTTTGCAACTAATCTTTTTGAAAAGATCAAATTCAATAATTTAAGTATTATTGATTTTAACAAAACGCTATGTAAAAAAGGCTTATGCCCAATATCTGGAGAGAATTTGTCGTACTATCATGACAAGAATCACTTAAGTAATGAAGGTACTCTTTTGCTAAAAAAGGACTTAAATAATTTTTTTAAAGAAAATTTTTAAATTATTATTATCTAGTTTTTTTCAAATTTTAAATATTAAATTATAAATAAATTGACAACACATTATCTGTTTAATTCATAATAGAATGAACATGGTAGTAATTTTTGTACGATATAAAAATAAAATAATGCAACAGCAATATTGATTAAAACATTAATTTAGAAAAAAATTTGTATTTCGAGAAGTAACATTTATTTCACGTTTTGTAGACTTGGCAATGTCCTACTCTCCCATGCCTTAAGACATAGTACCATCGGCGCTGGAGCCCTTAACGTTCGAGTTCGGAATGGGATCGTGTGTAACCTCTCCG
>Ga0114997_10002441_pt1 | contig 14960 bp, 7 predicted proteins | sample ArcticOcean_MG_C_2_FD_87045 | JGI IMG/M metagenome (GOLD analysis project Ga0114997, IMG submission 87045) | Marine microbial communities from western Arctic Ocean - ArcticOcean_MG_CB4_136 | ecosystem: Environmental > Aquatic > Marine > Oceanic | place: Arctic Ocean: Canada Basin | collected... | reverse complement strand
TATGTTGGAACATTTGCGACTATTTCTGGCTAAATCTTCAGGAGCATCTTCCTCGTATTCGGCGGTCCATGATACCAAGGACCGAACCAAGGAGGGGAAACTCAAATGGCGTGTAAATCCGTCTTTTTACTGGAACGATTCGATTAAATACATAAAAAACCAACCCCCGACAACATCGCGGGGGACAATTAGAGTTAGAGAGATTACGGATTCTCCGCTCCCACTCCCCGAAGTATTGAGTTATGCATGGCAATCGAATTCGAGTCATAACGCAAAGACCGTCCTGCGATTACCATACCAAGAAAATTATTTTAAAGTCGAAGCTTCCAAGAAGCTTCCTCCTTACAACACACTAATTAATGAGAGCAGAACAACCATGCAAGGACCGTTTACATGGGAACCAACCATTTGGTCCTCTAAACTAGCCCAATCAGTGGCAGCAGCATCGTCGAAAAAGAAAAATTTGGTTCTTAACGATGTTGAGATTCTGGTAGAAAACTGGGCATGTGATCGTGTATTGTTTGAGGCCCGTAACATTTATGAGTGGCGCAACTGGCACAAAAACGGAATGCAAGGGCAAGAGCCGACGCGACAAAATGTGCTAATTATTGAACTTATGCGCTCCATTACTGAGCGACGTTGTGTCACGCGACCAACTCACATGGCAACCAAAGATCCTAAAATCATTGCGTTTAACCTGCTGCGATGCGACGACGACCACACGGGTTCGCGTGCACAGGCGACAGTGAATTCATTGACGTACGCAAACTCGTTACGGCCAGATTTCTGGAAAGATAAAAACCAACCCGAACTTGCCAACAAAAAAAGCGGTCTCTTTAATGTGTGTCTCGGAGAAGAGACGAACAAAACGAGAAGCGACCTGTTGATTGCCGACCCGTCTCAAATGTCAGGATTATTGGCGTTTATCATGAGACCACCTGTTGACAAATTTAAGGAGTATCTGCAGGGTGAAATAAGTATTGGGCGAGACATGAACGAATACTTTCTAAACACTGTTGAACAAATGCAAAATATGTCCAGTCGTAGAGGAGATAATACAAAATGGATTTGTAATGTGTTGGTACATCCGGAAATGAGCTCCTTCCGAGACGAACTTTTGGGCAAACTTAGGAAGGCCGGGGAGGGAAAACAGACTCTAATACAAATAGTAAACGCGTGGGTTAAGGAAAACGAATTGAACGCTCCAACTGACGACTTAAAACAAAACTTATCGAGAAACATCGAGTCGGCGTTCAAACGCAATAAACACGACTTACGAAAAGCTAACCTGTCCGGCAACGTAAATGGTTTGTTAATTAATTTAGGTCTTCCACCGAATTAAAAAAAAAACTTGCATTTCTTTTTTTTTTTCATTTGTACATCGACTACCTGTGGAAGCAGTTCAAGGACAAGAACGACGACAATATGTCGGGACCGAGCCTGCACCGCCTGCTCACGTCACCGCACTTCAAGTACAAGGACACGGTGAAGACCAAAGCGAAGCATACCAACTACGTCGACGAGCAGCACGGCGGCAGCATGACCAGAGCGCAGTTTGATCGCTTCATCGAAATCCACGCGGAAGAGCTCGGGAAACACACGTGGTAGCAGCCGGCCGAGTGATGTCGCGCGCGTGCCGTGGGCAGTAGGGCGACTTGATGTCGTGACGCACGACGAGGCCGTGCCCGTTGCAAAAGTAGACTTCGGCGCGCAAAAACGGGCAGTCCGCTCGTGCACAGCGTCCCTTTTGCAGCGTGGGGGGCAGCCTGTCGGCCAACCTCGACTCGGCAAAGGCGCGCACGAGCGGCACGGGTTTGATCGCGCGGCGCCAGAAGCGGTCGACGGCGCGCATCGTCACGGCGTCCTCGCCACCCAGCAGGCAGGCGACGCACCCGGCAATGTCATGTGGCAGGTGGTCCATGGTCCGTTTTTCTTCTTCACATCCGCGGATTTTTTTTTTTATTTTCTGAACGCGTAAAACAAAAGAAGATGTGGATTTTGTTTTGGCAACTCGTGTGCGTGCGCGCCGTGCTTTTCCTGTGGGTCGTCGGGCGCAAATACACGAACCCCAGCGTGCCGCGACGCGACTACGTGGTTAAAAATCTGGCCAAAGCCTGCACGCTGGCGCTGCTCACGCCCGTGGCCGTCGCGTCGGCCCGGGGCGTGCTTGTCGCCGGTCGGTGGCACGCGCCGACGTTCCGAGTTTTCGGCGCGGTGTACGCGTCGCACGACATCGCCGGGCTGCTGCGAATGTGGGACAAGCTGCCCAACTCGACCCGCGCGCACCACCTGAGTGTCGTGCTCATGTCGACCCTCAGTGCCGTTACCATCGACTACGAAAACCCCCAAAGTCTCTGGCGCGGGGTGGGCATGCTCGGCTGCGTGAGCTGCTGGACGTTCCCCGTCAACGTGTATGTGGCGCTACGTCTCGTGGGCAACTACGACACGCTGCGCAAGTTTTGCATGTGTGTCTACGCACCCACCGTGATGCTGTCCTTCCTGTGGCAACTCCGGCACGTCTGCTCCGTCGGACTGTGTTGGAGCACGCCCCTTTACGTGACGCTCGTCGGATTGGTGATCTACGACGATCTTGTCCTGCTCCGTTTCCTCCGGAAAAACGCGCCAAGCACCCCCGGTCCAGACTGTCAGACCCTGCACCGGCTCTGGGACGGTATGCCACCGCCGGGAGATGCACCCAAAGCAGACGACGCGCCCGTCGCACCCGCCGAGCATCGGCGCACCTTCGAATTTGCCGCAGTGTACGCAGGAGATGTGGAGTAGTGCGACGTTGGTTTTGTCCGACGGGACGTCTTCCCAGTACTGTGCCGCAAGAATGGGGTCGTCCACCAAGCGCCGGTGGACGCGGCTGGCCTCCCGCACGCGCAGCAGGGTGAACGGGTCAAAGTGCACCATGACGCACCACCACAGTTCTTGTGGCAACCGGCCTCGTGATTTCACCCACATTTTTTTTTTCTCGACAGCGCTCGCACAATTTAAGCGATCGCTGAAAATGGATCGACGAATGCCAACGCACAATTGTGAGAAATTACCCCCCCTTTTTTTTTATCAGTGGTGTATAAACCAAAAAACTTTGGAAGGCGGGACACGAGCATGTCCGACATCTGCGAACGGATTCACAACGGACCTTATGACAGAGATGATGTGGACAATACTCTGAAATGCACCGCCGAATGGGGCCCAGTCTCCGGCTCGCCGTGCCGCAGCTTGAAGAAAGGAAATGCGCAGAAACTAACCGTGATTCCACTGTACAGGCAGTTTGGGGGGTCAACGTACATGGAGGACGACGAAGAGAAATCCTTCAGTGATCTATTGAAGAACGTCTACATGGCGCCACTGATCGACCCGTACCGGTCGGCCGAAAAGAATTTAAGCATACGCGGCGCAACGCTGCTAAACGAATCGAACGAATCGAACGAATCGAACGAATCGAACGAATCGAACGAGGTGTTGGCGAAATGCCGAAATCAGAACAACGAGTTGATGGAAGTGCGCCTGACCCACAACGAGAACTGCAGCGCCGCCGCGCAGAAGCAGCTACTGGACTGCGCGCGGAACGGCGTGACCGACGCATGCCTGAGCGACACGATGGGGCAGAGCGCAAAAATTTGCCAAGCGAATTCGGACAAAGATTCGTGCGTGGGACCGACGTGCAAATGGGCCGGCAAGTGCACCAACGACGCGTACACGACGGAGTCGTTGTGTTTGGCTCAGAACGCTGTTTGGAACGACGCTGAAGTGCAGGACAAAGACGGCAGGTTGGTCGTTCAGGGGTGCGTCCCGACTATCGCGGCCGACACGTGTTACAGCGTGTTGCTGGAAGACGGCAAATGCTCCGACGACGCCTTCTTAAGGCAGTACGTAAACGACGCGCGCAACGGTAAGTTGGCCGAGAGGCGGGAGAAAAGAGAGAAAAGGTTGCGCGGTTGCACCATCAATTACGACGAAAACACAAATTCGGCCTACATCCGACTCCACACGCGGGCCCCGCACGGCGTCACCGAAAACGGCACCAAGGTGCTCGTCAAAGGTCTGGGCAACGACGGGGTTCGCAGCGTGTTCGTCGTCGACGAGTTCACGCTGACGTACCTCCGGCAGCACGGGGACGAAGAAATACCCTCCGCGCCGCGCGACGCGCGTATTTACGTGCCCTACGAATCGTCCACGGGCATAATCGACTACACGCGGGGCGAGGACGGGCGCCCGGCCAAAGAAGACGCCGCCTGCGTGCGCCGCGAGTCGAGAGACCAGTGCGAGAACATGTTGGTTGCCTTCAAGCGCAAGTACACGCTGCTCCCCCACAAATGCAAGCAGCGCGCCGTCGTCTGCAAAGATTCCCACGGCAAAAGGGGAAAGGCGATCCAGAATCAAACCGACAAGTGCTTCTTCGACGACGGTTCTTCCACGCAGGAGTTTGAGGTGGTGTCGTGCACGCGCACGAGCGACTGTGGCAGAATGTGGGTACAATGCGAGGACGGCCAGTGCGTGCACCAACTGAAGCACACACTTCCATGCGGGTACAAAAAAATGAACGCGGGGTCGGGTCCGGATACAGAGCACGGCGTGTACCGCAACACGACCGCCGAGGTGTTGCAGAACCCGACGCTGGTGAAAAACGACCTGTGCTTGGCCAAGGTCGGTTCGGAGGCGCTCGACATGGAGGCGACGGCAAGCGTGGCGGCCTGTGCAAAAGCCTGTGCTAACCATTTCAACTGCAGCTACTTTGCGTTCGGCGGCAACGACGAGTGTCTGATCCAGTCGATGGACACGGACGACTGCGCTACCGGGTGGCAGAACGACCCGGCGTACGACACGTACGTGTTGAAAATGGCGAACAACCTCGTAGGGTGTTCTCGGTTTGGGCGGACGTGCTGCCCGGAGAGCCACGCGCGTGGGGCGGCGAACGGGGAAATAACCTGCGGGGTGCAGGAGCCCACGGAAGACGGCGCGTACCGACTTATGCTCGGCCAGAAGTACAGCAACGACGGCGGTGGGTGGCGGTACAAAATGCCCCCCGACGACGCCGACCCCAACTACTGCATTCCCGAGCAGGTCGAGGTGTTGAAACAAATCTTGGCGGTGCAGCGCACCGCTAAGCAGTCTCAAAAGACCTTTTCGGACAAGAACGACAAAAATTCCGTCATTTCCGACGCCCTTGAAAGTGAAAAAAACTTTGCGAGCGAGCTCCACAAGAGTTGCTGCGACGACGAGGGCGGCAACTGCGGGTGCCCGTCGATCACCAACTTTCCCGTGTTCTTTCCGGGGTACGACGACGAAATATACCGGTCGCAAGTATCGGACGCCGACGCCGACAAGCCCAAACCCATGCCCGTGAGCATTCCGTTCAACATCGCCGGGTGCGATGCGTGGACGAACATAAAGTCCACGCTCGACGCAAACAAACTGGCAACGGACCAAAACCCCGCGGACAATTCGTCAAACTCCTTCCGGGAGGCCTGCGAGCACGGTTGGAAAAAACGTAATTGCGAAGAGTTTGCTGTGATGGCGGAGTTGCAAGGTTACAGCGTGGAAGATTCCGACATGAGGCTGCAACTGTCGGCCTGTCGTTCGGGCATCGTGCTGCGCAGCATCGACGCACCGATCAACTTCAAACGCACCAGAATGTTCCAAAACGCGGCTCAGTTCGAACGCCAGCGCGTGGTCAAACACCTGACGACGAAATGCGACCCGATGGCCGAGGTGGGTTCGGCCAATTTTTGCGCGTCCGGGAACACCAAGGCCAGCATCAACCCGCAAAACGCGTGCACGGGGGACGGACGGGGGTCCAACCGGTGCCAGCAGTGCATAAAAGACAACGAGTGCGCTCTGCAAATGGGCGACGACGAGTATGTGTGCCGACCATACATTGACACTCGCAACGAAATCATTTACGACAATTCAATCGACAGCAACCCGTTTTTGAAACACGGGTACCGCTTCAAGACATGCCAACGCTTGGACACCCACAAGCAAAATCTCAGCAAGTTGGACAGTGGGCCGTTCGCAAAGAACCAACGGCTCGCGAAGATCGACATGGAAATCGCCAAGGGCAACGCTCGCCAAACCACTACCGTCATGATGAGCGTGCTCGCGGCGGCCTTCCTCGGGGTCGGCATCTACCTCGTTCTTCGCAAGCTGCGCATCGTGTGAATTATTTGAAGACCCGCGGCACATTTTTTTTTTTTTGCAACGGTACAAAGAAATACGCAGTAATGGGATGTTGTTGCAGCGCCAACCACAAAGTGGAAGACGCAGTTTCGTTCCACAAAATGAAAGTGGAGGAGGAAGAAGAAGAGGACCCCAGCAGCGACGACGAGGACAGCGCATTTGAGTGAACTCGGTGGCCTTCTCTCCGGACGGTCGGTACGTCGTGTCTGGATCGGAGGATAAGACGATACGATTGTGGTCAGTGGAGAGTGGTGCGTTGCTGCGTACGATGGAAGGACACAAGAAGAATATCCAGTTGGAGTGTGGCGCTCACTCGGCATGGGGTTTTGCGCGTGGGCACTTGCAATGCGGGTCATGGTATCGTGTTCGCACGAGCCGATTGCCGCGGATTCAGACAGAGACGCCGCCTCGACCTCCCCGAGACGAGTCGCATTCACGACTCTGTACTCCACCAAGTCTGCCGCGGCAGCCCCCTTTTACCGTTGCACATTCATCGCCAGCGTGGCCTTTGTCCCGTCGTACTCCTGCTCTAACGGCGACGCGGAAGCCGTCGCGGATGGTGCCGCGCTCTGGTGGCGCACACGGTCTCGCCTCTTTTTCTTTTTCTTTCCCCCGGCGGAGAGTGTGCGGTTCCAACGTCGGCGCAATGCGACTTGGCGATGGCCGGCGTGGTGTTCGAGATCGAGGATCAGATCGTCCATCGTTTGTCTATGGACCTTTAAAAAAAATATGGGTAGGTCCCCCACAAAAACTCTCCGCGTTGTTCGACGACCTCAATGCGCAAGGATGGCAGTTTGACGTTTCGACGTTTCGACGTTTCCCCCTGCGCATCCTGACTACAGGAGATTTGCTGTTGCGCAATCGACGGTGTTTGCGGTCATCTGACGGGCAAGATCCACAACGTCTCTACCGGTGGCGCCGCAAAGATCACACGCCGACCATTTTCATGTGAAAAAAAAAATAATTCGTCAAGGTTAAAACTATGTCCAAGACTATACTTGTCGGTGATTCGGGTTCGGGCAAAACCACGCTGATCGAAAAATTGGCCACCGGCACGTTCGACCCCACGACGACCGCCACCATCGGAGTGGACTACAAAGTCTTCACGGACATGTACGGTCGAGAAGTCAAGGCGTGGGACACGGCCGGGGCAGAGCGCTTTCGGGCAGTCATGTCGTTGTACTACCGTGGGGCTGATTTCTGCTTGCTGGTCTTCGACGCAAGTCGCCAACTGGGCATGCGCTCCGTATCTCAATGGGCATCCGAAGTGCGTCGCCACGCGCCAGAGTGTCGCGTGTTTTTGATAGGCAACAAGATCGATAGGGAGCAGCGTGCGTGTGACACGGCGGGTGCGGTCGAGTTGGCCAAGGAATTGGGGTTTGTTGGCGTTGCCTTCACGTCGGGAAAGCACATGCCTGCGCAAGAAATCAAGCGCATGGTTCAACCACTGTTCGACGTGGAGGAGAGGGAGGATTTTGATGACGACAAGCGTGCGCCTTTGCTCGGCGGCATAGAACTGCACCGTTGCAAAGAAAAGGAACAATTATGTTGTTTCAATTTTTAACGGACTTTCCACAAAACATCATTCATTTTCCAATTTTTGTTCAATTTTTCCATCCGCGTTTTTCTTTCATTTTGAGGTCTTTGACGACACAGACTGATCACCCGCCGTTGTCACTACTAACACGATAGACGTTTTTTTCCACTAGGCCGTACGCACCGTGTTCAATCATCAGATCGTTCGTGTTGTTCAATTTCGGACCCGTCCATTCGTTCCGTTCGCCGCCTCTTCTTTTGTTTGCCACGCGTGAAGATTTTTTTTTTTTTTTTTTTTGTTCCCAAAACAAAAAGCTTTTGGAGGAACATGGCATGCAAGTTTACGGCTACCGGAAAGGGGTTTCCCGCCGAGACCATTTTCCAACCCCTTGGCGGCCTTGACGACGGAGGGGATTCTTCGTTGCTGCAACTGCTTGGGACGGCCACCGAAGGTTGCACGGACAGACTGGCCAACGACGAAGCGCGTGCGCTGTGTGTGGAGGAGGAGGACTGCGACATGTACGCCCACCACAACGAGCGCAGTCAGACGTGCTTTTACAAGACGGACAGCCAGTACAAGTTTTTAGACGACCACAATTTTGTCTCGGACGAGGGAGATTCATACTTTTTGGACTGTTCGGACGCGGTGGCGGCGTTCTCGAGCAGCATTTCCGAGGTCGGCGAGGTCTCGATGGTTCAAGAGGAGCGCGTAAATAAATATATAGAAAAATACAAAGATTTCCAGAACAGCGGCACGCATACGGAACCACAATGGATGACCGATCTCGAGACGTTGGCGAAAGATCTTTCGGCGTGCGAAATCGGCGCGGGCGATTACCGGTGCGACAAAGACGTGTACGTGCCGCAGCATCGCGACAAGGGCGTGTTCATGTGCGACGAAACCCACTACAACAAGGACGGCGTGTCCAGTTCGGCGGGGTTGTCGTCCCGCATTCTGAACGTGTCACAGGAGCAGTGCTACGAGGCGTGCGACGCCGTGCGCAAAGCATCGAAGAATAAGATAAGTAGGCTGCAGGCGAAGCGGGCGTTACTGGTAAATAGTACTATGAATGGTAACCATGATGAGGTTGAGCAGCTGAACCGGAGAATTAAAGCGGCGGAGGAGGAAAGGAACCGTGGCCTGTGTTCCGGTGTGGCGTACTGGCGCACGGGAAAGCGGTCCACCATGAACACGATGCAGTTCTACGCCGACATGCAGGCCGACGCCGTGCGACTGCAACAGACAGAGACGTGCCTCGAGTGGCTGCCGCCGTTTTTGGGAAAACCGGGCGTGTGCCTCGACGGGCACGTGCCGAACACCAAGGTGCGCAGCGTGGTGGTGGACACGTCCGGGTTGGTTCGCGAGTACGGGTCGACGTTGTACCACAAACCCCATCTGCAGCGCGCGCTCAGAGCCGGTGGCATGCAGGGGGTGTGCACGATCTCGGAGTATTCGGAGATCATCGACGGCGTCAAGAACACCGACCAGCAGTACAAGATGCACGGTTGCGCGATGATGCTCGGCAAAGTGTTCGACAATCAGAACACCAACGGCAAGGTCGTTTCGGAGCGCATCGTGGAGGACGCCGTGACAAGTCAAAAGTCCCGTTGGAAGTACATCGGGGAGGGGTTCTGCCGCACCAAAACCGGCAAGCAGATCGTGACCTCGGACAAAACCGCCGGCTCCACTTTCGAGATCGCGGAACCGGGGTCCGACTACAGAGTGGGGGATCGTCTCGAGCTGACGACGGAGCAGACGTGCAGCGGCAGCGCGGGCAATTGTGAACCGGCCATTCTGCAGGTCACGAACGTGAATAATGGGGGAATTGTGGGTTTCGACGTGGAAGTGAAGGGCGAAGGGTATCTCGAAGAGCCGACGGCCAAACCGAACGGGTACGAGGTGAGCGCGCTGTTGAATGTGAATGGCACGGGCAGTGGCGCCATGTTTAAAGTGCGCACCATGTCGATGCCGACCTGCCAAAAGTCCTGCGGCGAAAACGCCAAGTGCATGGCCATGTCGTACGACGAATGGACTTCGTTTTACATCAAGAACCCGACGTGGAGTCAAAAGGTGCAGACAAAGACCGACGAGGGCAAGTGCACCGACAGCGAGTCGCCCTGCTACGCGGGGTACGACGACGTCTGCGTGAGTAAGGAGCGCTGGAGTTTGGGGCTTGACGCCGTGCAGTGCAGCGAAATGATAACGCGAATAGAAAATAACGTCATTCCCAACGTGGAGCGCGGCGCGTACGGCGACGTTCGGTGCAAAGTCGGCAACCTCGACCTGCCGCTCGGCGAAGAAAAGTGCATCGAGTTTCAGGACGCGATACAGAGCAATGTGCACCACTTTCCCGCGTACAACGAGACACTCGGATGTCAAGTCGAGTGGTGCCCCAAGGTTCACCTCCCAAACGAGGACACCCGTCCCTCTGGCTACTCGGTCACACCGTCAACAGGGCAGTGTCTTTCACCCTACCCTAACGACTCGAGCTGCACGGCCGGCGGGTACACCATTCAGGACAACGTCTTTGTGGAGACGGTAAATCCCGAGTGCGCCCAAATCCACGCGCTGCCGTTAGACGACACCAACAACCGCGGGCAATCGCGGCAGGATCGCTGCGAGCTAGCGCAGGGGTGCGTATGGTCCGGTCGGTGCAACGCTCCACAGGGATCGCTTAATGCCACTCTCAAATCCGATTGCGATAATATTGACAAAAAGCTCCCCGGTGAGAAAAACGATCAAGGGCAGACGAAGGAGGACCAGTGCGTGGTGGCCGGATGCGACTGGGACGGTGACTGTGGGACGGGACGCGTGGCGTTTACGGTGAGGTCGGTCGGGTCCAGAGGCGAAATCACGAACGTGGTGACCCCGGACACGACGCTGGCGAACAACATGCTGCGCACGGGTTCGACGTACCCGATCCGCGCGGAGCAGTGCTTCAAAGACGGCGCGCTCGACCCGACGAAAACGACCAAGGCCGAGTGCGTGGGTGGCGGCCGCTCGTGGTCGGGGGGGCACGGTTCGCAGCTGCAGCCCACCGAAAACGTGAACTGCGTGCTCTACGGTGGTGACGAGCGCTACACGCAGGTTGATGTCGCGGGCGACACGTTCGCCGCGTACGACTTTACCCCGTACACCAACGGCAAATGTATGGGTGTAGATTACAAAGACGCGTCGAGGTACGTCGTCCGAGACCCCGAAACCAAGCAGAAAGTGACGAGAGACATGGATCCGCTCCTCTGCCTGCAAAAGTGCCAGATGACCAACGGCTGCAACGCGGTCAATTTTGCGAAAAACGCCGACGACGAGAACGGGAGCTGCATCATGCTGGGCAAGTGCGTGGAGAAGGACGTGGCGAGCGGCAACTGGAAGTACTCCAAGATGACGTCCAACGCGATCGTGTTAGACGGCGATTTGGGCGGCGATCTCGACGTGCTTGGACCGGGGCAGAAAATGATCTTCCCGCTCGTGGAATACGAAGATCCGCGAACGTGTGAAGGGTGCAGCTCGACCACCGTGGGCAAGTGGCTTGATTTTTACGAAACGAGGGTGCCGCATTGCGACCCTACGGATGACGGCATCCATCAGCTGACGTGCGAAGAAAACGGAAACAACATTTGCGGACTGACCGGCGAATACGCCGGCCCCAAGTACACGCCAGACGCAGACCCAAACTGTCGCGCTTCGCTCTCGGCGTACAAACGGGGTACACGGTTGGACGACGCCACGCAATCCATTTCGAAATGGATTGCGTGCCCCCACGTTGACTTCGAGGCCAATTATGTCAACACCGAGGCCAAGTGCGCCACGCAGTGCCGCGAGGACCCGACGTGCGCGTACTTTACGTACACCGAAAATGTTGGTTGTCAGATCTACACACACGATCAGTGCAACGACATGATTCATCATGATGTCGACGTCATCAATACCAGAAGTGTCACGCGCCGGAAGGAGTTCCCGGCCAGCAAATCTCTCAACATTAAAACGTCGAAGGGGCGCGCGTGCTGGTCGAAGGAGTCGGAGAGCAAGTACCTGAACTCACTGCTGATCACGCCCGAGTGGCGCGGGGACGACCGCACGGACAAGAGCACCTGCGTGCTGCTCGGCGAGCGCACGGTCTTCACAAAAGTTCAAACGAAGAGGGGTGTCGATAAGGGGGGGGTGCTCACGTGCACGATCCCGGGGAAGCCTTGTTGGGCCGGGTTCCACAACGGGTGTTACGCGGAGGACCGCGGCGGCAAGTGCCCCGTCGTTTCGATCCCGCCCAAGCACCGCGACGATATTTTGGACGCCATCTACGGGACCGACGAGATGGACTACCAAGACAAATACTTGGAAGGGGACAACGAGGTGCTCAGCCGGACGCAGTGCACGAACGTGTGCAGCACGGACAGATCCTACGCGTGCGTGGACAGTTTCGGCGCGGCGGACCCGGCAATTACCGACAAGACGACCTGTGAGTCCAACGGTGACGCGTGGACCAACGTTTCGGCGAGCTGCTCGTACGGAAAAACCGAGCTGTCCCCGTACGCGCTCGTCAACCCGACAGAGGGCCTGCCCGTGGAAAGTTTGATGCTTTCGGACATGGACGGAAAAATGCACCACCGCGGCGGAACGGAGCACCCCCTCGACGAGTGCGACGACCCCCTCGTCGCTGGTTCAATGGAAGAGTGCCAAAAGGACTACGACCTGACTAAAATGGGGCCAATGCGCAACGGATTCACGATCAGCGACATCGACGCGCGCGTCAAAGTCACGGGGTACAGCGAGGGGCAAGAAATGGACTGCACGGTGGACACGTCGCTGTCGGCCGAAAAGCAGCAAGAAGAGTGCGCGCTCTTGGGGGGCACGTGCGGCTGGATCGAAAGCGCCTGCAGCTCCACCGTGCACAAGGAAACGCTGGGCGAGGCCAAGGTCCTGTGCAGTATTCGTCTGGACGACCACACGTTCCTGTTCGAGACCGATGCGCCGAAAAACAAACAAGGTCAGACCATAGGCATGCCGACCAATCACGTGTTTAACATGGAGATGCAGGTCAAGGACGGAGACGGCCACTACGACGTGCAGAAACTGGACGCGGGAAAACGGTGCCAGACGGACGCGCACTGCGCGTCGGGGCGCTGCGACACCACGGGCAGCTACGGGTGCTACGGGCGGTGCATCACGGACGAGGCGCGCACGACCAAGCCGGCGTCGGAGAACTGCCCCTTCGACCCGCCGGAAAAAATAGCGGAAGCGCAGTGCGAGGACAAGCTGCGCTTCATCGCCTCGCGCATTCGCCCCACGCGGTACGCCGAGGGTTTCGCGCGCTACCAGCGCCAGCGCCCCAAAAAGCAACCTGTAGGTGCGCTCTGCGGCGAGGCGGCGCACTGCGAGTCGCTAACGTGCGGCACGGTCAATGACCAGTGCAAGGGCGTGGGAAATTACGCGGGGTTCGGCAAGCGTTGTGTTGATCCAAACGTTGATCCAAACACGCCCCAAAAGTGCCCCTTTGCGCTCGGTACCCGGTGCTCAGGGGATACGGACTGCGCCACGGGACTCTACTGCGCCACCGCGGGAGAGTGCCACGGGCGGTGCACGACGTCGGGCAGGGACGGACACTGCCCGTCCAACCTGCAGCCGCTGACGAGTGACCAGATGAACAACGTGGTCGGGCTCGACGAGCACGGGTGCGGGCCGTTCACCGACACGATCGAGGATGCCGTGCGCATCTGCGGAGACTCGGCGCCGAGAGACACCGCGCGATGCATGGTGATCAAACAACAGAAGGACTGCACGGCGCCCTGCGTGTGGGACGGGGACGGCAGCGGTGTCTGCCGAGCCGACCCACGCATTAAAAAGTGCAACGCGTTCCTGCGTTTTGAGAACCGCCACGCGGAAGGCAACAACAAGACGTGCTACTACAGCCACACCGGTCCACAGCTCGAGGTAAAGGCAAGTTTGGAACCGTGGGAGATCCGGGAACCCGGCCAAGTGGGAGCGCCTGCCTCCGGCGACACGTTCGTTCAACAGATCACACAGCCTTTCATGAACAACACGGCGACCGCCAACGACGCGTTCTCGGCGTCCGTCCGACCCTACGAGTGGGATCCCCGTGGGGGTGTAAAGCCCCTTGTCGACACTCTTACATGCAAAAGAAGCAACGATTTACTAGACGACAACATCATGAACATGCGCTTCAAGTTCGACAGTACAATTATGGCCAAGTACAAAGAGTTCAACGACTCCAACCTGAACCCGGGGAAACCCAAACTGACCCAGCGGGTGTTGCGGGATGGCTACCGCCCGAACTGCGACGAAGAGTTGGGATGCTGCCCGAACGCCACGGAGTTCGTGCGGTACGGGGGTGATCCGTTTGGATCAATATGTACGAACATCAACACGTTGATGCCGTGCCAACTCGCGGAGCAAAACATTCCGACGGACCAGAAGGAACGCTGGGAGATGCTTTGCAACCTTACACGCGGGTATCGCTCGCAGGGTACGTGGACGTTCGTAAAGAGAACAAGAGATCCGAAGATCAACATAGTCACTCGCACGATCGGCGAAAATGTATATGTCAGAAACTTTAAGTATACAATTACCGAAGTCGACAACGGCGTCCCGAGCGAAGTCAACTTAGTTGAGAGTCTGAATTCAATCCAGACCGGGTTCGAGCCCCTGACCGAGCAGCAAACGTTTGTGCACCCGACGTCCGAAACGGGCGAGGAGCTCACGGACATTGAATTCACAACCACGTTCGTCGCCGACCTTGGCCGAGAGGAAGGCAAACAGCTGTACAACATTCTCAAAAGCGCCGGCGTTGCCGACAGAGGTACCGCATACCCATCCAACGAAAATTACTCGTACGTGGAGGATTCTGTGGAGGGTGGGTACGTTAACACGGGAAAGTACGTTGTCATGGAATACGACAACGGGTTCAAGATGATGGGCAAGCAGCAACAAGTGGCGCTCCTTCGCAGATTCCTCGCAAAACTGTTGCCCGGTTGCCCCACGGACGAGGGAGAGAAGTCGGAACAACTCCACCAGTTTCAGGAACCCGTCGAAGTGCAACCCCTGATGTCCAAGCGCACGGCCACGGGTGTGGGCGCGCTTTTGACGTTGGGGCTTGTCGCGTTGGTGTACGGCCGCGCCAAAGGCAAGATCAACACGTCCCTACTTCTCGGCTATATTGTGGTGAGTATGGGGGCATCGTTCTTGTACTTTTCGGGATGAAAAAAAAAAAAAACAAAGAATT
>Ga0114997_10002440_pt1 | contig 14960 bp, 11 predicted proteins | sample ArcticOcean_MG_C_2_FD_87045 | JGI IMG/M metagenome (GOLD analysis project Ga0114997, IMG submission 87045) | Marine microbial communities from western Arctic Ocean - ArcticOcean_MG_CB4_136 | ecosystem: Environmental > Aquatic > Marine > Oceanic | place: Arctic Ocean: Canada Basin | collected... | reverse complement strand
TTAGAGTACGATGATGAAATGGAGCTTCAAGTTTTAGAGGAGCTAGAAAAAATGCAGCAGCAAGAAGAGGCGGAAATGCGGCACAGGCACGCGACTGAGCGCCAGAGTAAAGTTCGTGCTTTTCACAAAAGGCGTTTAGAGCGTTCGTTCTCAAGATTAGGAACCAATCATCAATCAGATGGCAATCTCCCGCAACTGGCCACCATTCAGCAACAGCAACAATACACGCAGCAAGTGCAGCAGTCTCAAATGACTCAGACCGCGCACTCTTCAGCTTCGTTATCGACCTTGTATCAGCCGGTGCAATCACAGCAACAGCAACAGCAGCAGCAACAACAACAACAACAACAACAACAACAACAACAATACGCTCAACAGCATTTCTCTGCCGGGATGGAAAGTGCCAAGCCGCCTCTCGCACCCTCTCAGGGTTACAGCTCTGATCAACCATTGGTTAACGGTCATTTGCAAAGTGCAGCTGCTGCGTCGAATACGTACGGAAGTGATATTGGAACCTCTTCGATTGGAGCGATGTCTCGCGAGTCGTCCAAGGCGTCTATGAGTTCTGACAACCGCGACGAAGCTGGCGACATTGGAAAGGTACAGTTGACGGGAGAGCAGTTGAAGGAGGCGAAAGAGAAAAAGAAACGCGCCGCGTTGGAAAAAATGAATGCGTTGACGGGGAGTTGCTTAACGGGATTAGATGTTAGAAAGAATAGCGATAAGAGTTCTCAACTAGCCTTGAAGGACGAAGCGAAACTGATGGAGAAGATGCAAAAGGCTGCAGACTCGGTTTCGCTGAGCGGCGAGAGTTGAGAACACTTATAACAGATATAAAAATTGTAAACAAAGCAAAGCGTACATGCATAAATATGAATCGAAACAACAGGAATTATTTTAATACGCAAATATTACTGGTATACTAATGGTTTTACAAATTTTTTACTATATTTTGCTGTTGCTTACCAACATCTCGACGATTTTATCCCACCGCGTTCTCTAACTTCAAGGACATGAGCGCTTCGACTTCGGCGGCGAATTCGAGAGGTAACTCTTGAAATACTTCGGAGCAAAAGCCAGAAATGATCACACCAACCGCAGATTCGAGATCAATACCGCGCTGTTGAAAGTAAAACAACTGATCTTCACCAATTTTGGAAGTAGACGCTTCGTGCTCGACTCTAGAGGAAGGATCCTTGACTTGGATGTATGGGTACGTATTCGCGCCGGCATTGTCCCCAATCAACATAGAGTCGCATTGTGAATAGTTTCTCGAGCCGGTCGCGTTGGGGCCAACAGAGACTAGACCTCGATACACGTTTTTGGACTTTCCAGCAGAAATACCTTTCGAAACAATTCTAGATCTCGTATTCTTACCGACATGTATCATTTTCGATCCCGTGTCAGCCTGCTGCTTGTTATTCGTCAACGCGACGGAGTAAAACTCCCCCTTGCTATTATCTCCAGCGAGTACGACGGATGGATATTTCCACGTGATGGAAGAACCGGTTTCAACTTGTGTCCAAGAAATTTTCGAGTTATCACCTTTACACAAGCCGCGTTTCGTGACAAAGTTATAGATACCTCCTTTTCCGTTTTCGTCGCCAGCGTACCAGTTTTGAACGGTGGAGTACTTTACTTCGGCGTTTTTCCCCGCGTAAATTTCTACAACCGCAGCGTGAAGCTGGTTTTCGTCGTATGCTGGAGCAGTGCAACCTTCGAGATACGAAACGTATGAATCGTCTTCCGCTACGATCAAAGTTCTTTCAAATTGTCCGGAGGACTCGGCGTTGATGCGAAAGTACGTAGACAACTCCATCGGCGAGATTACACCCTTGGGGATGTAGCAGAAAGATCCGTCTGAAAAAACAGCGGCATTCAACGCCGAAAAGTAGTTATCGCCCACCGGGACAACAGAACCGAGATATTTCTTTATGAGCTCTGGGTACTCCTTGATGGCCTCGGATATCGAACAAAAGATAACGCCGGCTTTCAACAAGTCCGCTCTAAATGTCGTCGCGACAGAAACGGAATCAAAAACGGCATCTACGGCAACGTTTGTCATTCTTTTCTGTTCGTTCAAAGGTATTCCCAGCTTTTCGAACGTTTTCAACAGTTCTGGATCGACTTCATCTAAAGATTCTTTCTTCTCTAATACTTTTGGTGCCGAATAATAGGACACGGCCTGGTAATCTATCTCCGGGTATTTGTTATCCGACCAGTCCGGCTCTTCCATCGTGAGCCATTTTCGGTACGCTTTCAAGCGAAATTCCAACATCCACTCCGGTTCATTCTTCTTCGAGCTGATTAATCGAACGGTATCTTCGGATAGACCTTTAGGAATCGTCAAGGTTTCGATGTCCGTGGTGAAGCCCCATTTGTACGGTTTATTGAGCATATCCTGAATCTTCTCCCCTTCCGTTTTCTTCCCCACGGCGACGTTCAAAGTTTTCGAGGAATCTTTCTCCGGTACCGTCGCCTCGTTTTGCTCGCTCGAAGAACTTTCGTTGATCACCGCCCGCGTCGTCGTCGTCTTGTAATTCTTTTCTGAAAGACGGCGATGACGACGACGACGTGTCTCAATTCCTTTCGAAGACGACGAGGCAATTTTCGTCTTTGAAGAAAACGACGTTCTCGTCTTTCCAGTCGCGGACGATGACATCATCGAATGAAGACATGCGGTGCTCATCGTGTGTGTGTGTGTGTGTGTGTGTGTGTGTGTGTGTTGAACTCTGTTTAGGTACGCGTTTTTAGAACAGTAGTAAAAAGAGTCGCGAGAGAGGGAGAGAAAATTATTGTGAAGGAGAGCGGGAACGAGAGGAGAGAGGGAGAGGAGGTGAGATTTTCGGATGAGAAGACCTGCTGGTGATTTCAGCTTTGATTTTTGTGGTCCAAAGGAGTCAAACTCTCTCTCGTCCGCTCGTACTTCAAAAAATTAAAAAACTTTCGCCGCGATACAGAAAGCTTCAAAACCTGCGCGTGCGTGCTTCATCGGAGAGAAGAAGAAGAATAGAAACATGACTGGAAAAGGAGGAGATGAGATTCGATCTCCGCGGTGGTTATCCATCGAGGATCGCTCGTTGCAAGAGATTTACGAGTCCGTGAGAGAGTTGCTTTTGGAAACTTTGAACGAGGACGAAGGGTGGAAAGGTTTGACGCGCGATGACATCTCGGTCGAACCGCTTTCCGGAGGGATAACGAACAAGATGTTCAAGTGTGAACCGCCAAAACCACTGACACCGGTGGTTACCAGAGTGTATGGATCGTCCACGGATAAATTCGTCTCGAGAACGGACGAGAGCGAGATGGCGTTGGCGCTAAATAAGAGCAATTTTGGCGCGAAAGTAAGAGCGGTGTTTCAAAACGGCTGGGTGGAAGATTTCATAGAGAGTTCCTCGTTAGTTCCGTTAGATATGAAGAAGACAGAGATTTTGACAACCGTAGCTGGAATTATCAAACGATTCCACGAATTAGACATGCCACACAGAATCGCTCGGCCGCAAGCGATAGCGGAAACAGCAACGACATCGTCGCCGTACGGAGAAGGCGCTGCGGCAAACGTCGCCGGCGAGTTTTGGGAAACCATAGAGGTCTGGTACTCCATGGCGTTGGAGGTATCTTTTCCGGAAGATCCAGAGAAACAGAAACTATTAGACGCGCTGTGTGTCCCTCAGTTGAAGGAAAAGATCAAAAGGGTTAGAAAGATGTGCGATGCGACAAACTCGCCGACGGTGTTTTGTCACAACGATATTCACGCGGGAAATTTTCTCGTCGAGGAACCGTCCAAGAAATTGATTTTGATTGACTTTGAGTACAGCGCGCATGGACCGAGAGGATTCGATTTGGCCAACTTTTTTTGCGAATTTGCCGGATTTGAGTGCGATTATTCGCTCTTGCCAGACAAGACGACGCGAGAGGTTTTTTATGAAATATATTTATCAGCCGGCGATACGGTCGAACAGTTGGAGAACGAAGTGGAGGTGTTTTACATCGCGACGCACTTGTTCTGGGGGATTTGGAGCGTTTTACAATCAAAGTTTTCGCCGATAGAATTTGACTTTTTAGACTACGCTAGGATGCGTTTGAGGCAAGGCGCGGTGTTGCTGGGGGAAAACGCAGATTCGATGTCGCCTTCGAAACCGGACTCTCCTTTGGAAACGCCAAAGTCACCGAACGCGCCTTCCTCTTGGGGTACTGTAAACGAAGCGCACTTCACGAAGTCGCCTCGACATTCGTTGGATAAGAGTAATACTAGGTAATCTTAGGCAAGTGAGTTATAAAATATGAGTGCGTACGTACTGCTTTCTTTCGATTTATTTTTTAGCAACATTTTTATGATTGTGTGCAAACTTTTAACTCGATTGAGCGAACGCGACGCCCTTCTCTATGCTCGCTCGTAACTCGGGAATAGCATTCTTTACCATTTGTTCCTCAAACAATGTCATTGCGCCCAATCCTAAAACTTTCTCGACTCCGTTAACGCCTAATTTGACTTTACTAGCAAAGAACGGCAGTTCCGGGATAACATTTGACGAGACGTAAGCGCATTCTATCACGTTCGATTCTCCAGCCAAACCCTTCAGGCATGATGTTGCCATATTCTCGGCAGCTAGTGCCATACTTAACGTCGCAGAGCCAGCGCCGGCTTTTGCATCCACGACTTCGGTACCGGCGTTTTGAATGCGCGTCGTTAAGTTTTGCAACTCTCTACCTTCAAAAGGCTTCGATAACTTTGGCGTCATTTGCGAAAGTAAAGGAATAATTGTCTCGCCGGCGTGGCCACCGATAACAGGCACAGTTACGTCCGATACTGATTTTCTCAAGTGTTGTAATTCGTCTTTTCGTAAGCCGTACACGAAAGTCTCTGCTCGCACGACGTCAAGTTTCGTGACGCCTAAAACTTTTCGAGGATCGAACGCGTTGTATTTCTTCAGCACTTCCACCGCGATGGGAACCGTTGAATTTACTGGGTTCGAAATAATGTTCAAAATTGCGTTGGGACAATATTTCGCAACCCCAACGGTTAAGTCTCTCACGATCCCGGCGTTGATTTTGAACAAATCGTCTCTGGTCATGCCTGGTTTTCTCGGGATACCCGCCGGAATGATGACCAAGTCGCATCCGACTAAAGCGTCTCTTAATTGGTCTGGTTCTGCGTACCCAGTCACTTCAGATTCAGTATTGATGTGTGATAAATCTACAGCCACTCCTGGCGTAATTGGCGCGATATCATACAATCGCAAGGCTTTTATTCGAGGCGACTGTTTCAACAGCAACGAAAGCGTTTGCCCAATACCCCCGGCAGCTCCTAAGACGGCAACCGTAAACTTCTCTTTGTTTTTCCAAAACAGAGCATCGTTACGTTCTATGATGGCATGTGTTGTTGGTATTCTTGCTTCTGATGATGAAGTCAACGACGACGAGAATGGTGGTGGCAGTTGTGATTCTCTCGCGCGTACATCTTGAAAGTGTTGTCGTCGGCGCGCCTGCGAATTTTGTTTTTACGATGAGAGAAGAGAAGAGAAGAGAAGAGAGAGTTCGTTAGACGACGCGACGAGAGAATTTAGTCCTAAGGAAGGAAGGAAGAAAACAAAAAGAGAAAGAAAGACAGAGGAATTCAACGCACCGAGGATGTCATCGACGAAGGAATGAGTTGCTCGGAGAGCGAGTGAACGCGTCTTCTCGCGCGAGACGATGATGATGGGTCCATTTTTCTTCTACATATGAATTCTTTTCTCCAAACAAAGTGTGGATTCGCGTCAAAAAATAAAGCTCGAAACAAAAGAGTGCACGAGTAAGACGAGGGGTTCCCATCTCCTTGCGGATCAAAGAAGTAGAAAAGAGAGCTACTACGAACGCGCGAAGAGCATGTTCTCTCCGCCGTGTGGTCAGTCTCATTTTGAGAGAGTTATATCGTCCTGCTCCTCCTCCTCCTCCTCCTCTTTGTCATCCTCTCAAATCACAAGTAACTACCGCCACCAGCACAACACGAAGAACGCGCTGCAGAAGAGGAAAGCACCGATGAAGCTCTTCGCGCACCCGAATAATAAGAACAGAATGCGAAGCAATAAAAAGGTTATCGACAATTCAAACAAGCCATATACGCCGTGGGCGCTGGATTTGGCGTTAATATTCAACTGGACCGATATTATCGACGAGGAGATGCGAGAGGAGAACAAGTCCCTGAACATATTCCTCGACGGGGCAAACATCGCGTGGCAGCGCGGTGCTCTCTTGAGGAAAAAGTTCAAATGTCGACAGTTTCCTCTCAGTGCGGGAATAATTGAGGCTTTGAACTACGAGCATTGGTCGAATCATAAAGTAATAGCGTATCTTCCAAAAGAATACGTCATCGGCGAGCTGCCAAACTTGTGCGACGGCGGAGGCTTAGCGACAGTCAACACGGAACACGTAAAGTATTTGCAAAACGGTATTTGGGTGAACGAAAAGCTGAAAGCACTCGTGGACGAAGGGAAAATACAGCTCGTGGAGCGCAAAGAAGGCGGCGACGACGATTTAACGATAATCGCTGAAGCGAAAGCGAAAGACGCGTGGATATGTTCAAACGACCAGTTTCGAGATCATAAGAACGACAAGAGCCTTCCGTTTTCTGGAGGCCGCTCGCTCAGAGAGTTTTCTCGTTTAAGACGATTCGAGTGTAACTTTCTAATCGCTCCGGGTTTAGACGAGAAAATGTTGCACGCTATGCAATCCGCGAAAGGGTGGGAACCCAAGGTTGGCTGGGAGTTCGATGCGTTCTACAAAGAGGAATCCGAAAAGAAGAGACGGAATATCGTGAGCAGTAGTAACAGTAGTAGTGACGATGATAGTAACAATAATAGTAGTGCACGTGGTTCCGGGAGAAACGATAATCCTGGCGCTTTAAATGGCGTTCTGCCGTTTTACGCCATGCCGCACGAAGTTCTCCCATGCTATTTCGAGCCAGTGCCGACGACGGCTATGATTGAAGCGAAAAAGTTGTTCGAAATAAAGAAAGATTGGTCGCCACCGTTCGTGAAGAAAGAGTAATCACGCTCAATACGCCATTGATTACCTTCTAAATTACGTAGAGAAATTGAGTAGAATGATAGATGTTAATGAAAAGAATTACATAGATTTAATCAAGCCCTCGATTTCTTTGAACACCGTCGTTTTTTGGCGGTTCCCGTCAATAGTTTTCATGATGTTCTTGTACTTGGAGAGCACCGCGTTGACATTGGCGTGATGCACCTTCAATCGGTTTTGAGCCTTTTCTTCCGTATCGTCTGATCGCTGCGTGAGACGCTTCGCTACAGTCTCATCAGGCGGCGGGAAAAACTTCAAGTGATAAATTTGTCCAGTCACCGGGTCCAATCTTCTACCGACGACGCGTTCGAGCAACTCTTCGTCCGGCACGTCGAGGAGCAAAAACAAATCTGGTTCGATACCGTACGAACTCAACGCCTCAGCTTGAGACGCGGATCTCGGGTAACCATCGAGAAGCCAGCCGCCGGCGCAATCCGGTTCGTTCAATCGAGATTTCACCATATTCACGACGACCTCATCTGGGACCAAATCACCTCTGTCCATAAATTCTTTCGCTTTCAAACCATCGTCCGTGCCTTGTGCAACGGCAGCTCTGAGCAAGTCACCGGCGGAAATGTGCGTGATTCCAAATTTCTTAACGATCAATTCGCACTGAGTCCCTTTCCCCGAGGCTGGAGCGCCAGCGATGACGATTTTCTTCGCTTTCTTCTTCATCGCTTTGCGGGCAGTCACGCCGATAGCCGCAGCGGCGAAAACGCCAGCGGCAATTTGCGTCGGAGTCGGTCCAGTCGCGGCCGGCGGTGGCGGCGCTTTTGACTTGGCCGCGATCTGATGAATGCATTCGTTCTTTGAAGAAGATGGCGCGAGAAGCGAAATACTTTTTTCTGATGATGCCGACGTCTTTTGTTGTTGTTGTTTTTGCGAGCGACAAACGACGAAAGAAGAGGAATTCTTTTTATTCTTATTTTTATTACTCGTCGACGACGTCGTCGTCGTTTTCGACGCGCGATGAGTAGACGACGTGAAAAGCGAAAATGCGGTGAGCGCAGACATTATTTTCAAAACGTATAGCCCCGCCTTGTGTGTTTCTGACGTTCCCAACAGGCGTTTTTTATTTACAATCGTAAAATGATTTTATTGATTTGATTGATTTTTTTCGGGATCATCCATCGCGTGGAGGACGGTGGAGGAAAGACAGCAGGGGAGGAAGATGAGAAAATCTTTCTGCGATTTTCCCTTTAAAAGACTTTGCATCGTCGTCGCTCTCTTCATTTTCTTTTTTGTGTGACTTTTTCAGAACACACACGCAAACACACACTAACAAACAAATACACACTCGCCACGCCACGCCACGCAATGATGATGATGATGGCGACAACATCGGCATTGACGACGTCATTATCGTCGAAGATGTTCGAGACGAGGGCGATGAATATCACCAGCGTGCGTCAAAAAAGAATGACTGCTTTCGGAGTTAAAAACGCAGAACGAAGAAGCGCGATGAAATGCTCCGCAGAATCATCGTCGTCGTCGTCGTCGCTCGTATTCGACGGAACGTCTATGTTTACTATTTATTCAGAATTGAACGGAGAAAATGTCATCTTTCCTTCGTTCTTAGAGTCTGCGTTGCATGTGTGTGAAGTTTCGCGGTCGCACCCGGATTATATTTCTGCGCACTTTCACGAGAAAGTCGGCACGGACCAGTCCAAGCAGCTCGATAAGAATCTGCCACCACATCAGTACATGAACTATACTTTATTCGACTCTCCTCCGGAGGAAGTTTTTAGTAGGTTTGATGACCTCTTCGATAGCTCAGATATTGCCCACCCGTCTCCGCAAAAATACGCCATGCTGAGTGCGAGCGAAGTCGACGTGTACCCGAAGAACGACGCCGCCGTGGAAGGCACGTTTGCAAAACGGGCGAAGGAATCTGTAGACAAAGAAACGAAATTAACTAAAATAGGATTAAACGATAGGAACGTAGCCATAGTTGTGGCCCTGAAATGCGATAACGCATTAGACGCTGAAAATTGGGTACAAACATTCGGGATTGGGAACTTGGAGAAACAGTTGAAGGAAAATTTCCAGCTCGCGGTATTACACGAAGTTAAACTGGGACTCGGCCCGATGGTTGAAAACGACGAAGCTTCGCAAGCGGAGGGTGATGCGACGCCGTTTACGCATGTGTTATACGCCTCTCTCGGTGAGGTGGAGGATTCCATTGCTAACGATGCGGTTTCTTTAGTACAACAGGCGTTGGTAGCAGAAGGTATAGCGGATGGATCGGTAGTGCACGCGTTCAAATGCGCTTTTAACATTGCAAAAAAAGGAACGCCGTGCGGCGCTTTACCAGCCGCGCGAGAGATTCAAAAGCGAAAAGAGGAAAACGAACAGGCTCGCAAGAGTAATAAGTTTTAATTCTACGATTATTACGAGTAGAGTGTACCAGGTGCCAGGCCAGGTGTCGGGTACGCGCAAAATAAATAAACAAACATCACAGCACATTTTTATTTACAACGTTTCACTTCTCCCCACTCCTCTCGCTCGGTGTCTTCGAGGAGCTGGATGACTATTCATGTACCCTTGAAGTGGATCTTCTAAAGTTGGCACGTAATTGGATTTAGGTTGTGTCTTTCCTTCGTTGCCTCGGGATCTTGGGCTCTGCATGGCCGAATGGTCGCTGATACCGAACGCCGACATCCCCATTTGCTTCGCTTGATTGTTGGAACTTCCTCTTTTTCCGCTGCTGCCTCCGAGCATTTTCATGTCATCTCCGCCAAAAACACTTTGCATACCTGGAAGTGAACCCATTTGGTGTGAACCGTGCGTATGCTGATGGTGTGGATTTGTAGGGTCGTGATGATTTTCGGTGCGACGCGGCGCGAAATGATCCCGAGCTTGCGCGTGCGCTCGCTGCAAGTGATCCCTTTCGTCTCCAAATCCTTCGCCGCCCTCGTTTGCGTTCTCATCAACATCGTGTTTCCCAACCAGCGTCGGGCAAATACCTGCTTTGACTACAATTGGATCGTCGCCACGCGTGTAGCTCAATTTATCACCTCGTTCTTCTCCGAGCATGTCCCCTGGGGTTTGGTTGATGAGTTCATACATGTCCTGCGTGACGTGACGTCTTCCCAAGCTCAAAGCGACGTCGTTGGCATTCAACTTGAACGTAGAAATCACGGCATCGAACAGCGCGAACAAAAGTGCGCGTCTTTTCTCAACTTTGCAGTTTAGCGCGAGAACGAGAACAGTTGCTTCGTCATTAGCACCTCTGGCCTCGAGAGTCTGTGCGGATGGAAGAATCTTGGTCAGAACGTAGTCGCGCAAAAGTCTCGCCTGTTTGCCTTTCGCTAAATCACGCTGTCGTTCGGTTTGATGCGGACGAGAGGTCTCGATTCCCTTTGCTCTGTTTACGTCTTCGAGTTGTCGCATTTTGTTATTAGTAAGGAAATTGGCAATGCACTCGCGTTTCGATTCACCTTCGCCGGCGAACCGAGTGGAGAAAACACCCGAAAGCTTCAACGATTTCACGGCGACTGTGCTCCAGGTTGGATTGCTCGTCGACACCTCGTCGTCATTTTGGGAGAAGAAATCAATAATTTTCTGCCGCTTAAACTCATCAACGGAGTTCCAAAGCGTCAGTAACGCGAAAGGACCGGAAGGTCCGCATTCTGAATCCGCATTCTCCATGAGAAAACCATCCATCGGCGTGCTTTCGAGTGAGTGGGCTTCGACGATTTTATCAATTAAATCCTTCTCTTTCCCTTCCGGTTGTCCGGTGATGCCTTCCCAAACCTTTGTCGCCATCCTTCGATTTTCTTCCAAAATTTCCTCCTGGGAAAGTCTCCCGCCGTTTGTATTGTCTGATTTCGAGAGTTCCATGTTTTCAGTGTTTTCGCTGCTTTCGCCCGATGAGGCAACTTCAGAGGAGGAGGAGGAGGACATTTCCGAGGCTTCCTTGGCGACTTCTTCTTCGACTTGCTCGAGTTCACTCTCCTCCTCGTTACTCAACTGCGTGTTTTCTATCTCTTCTTCTTCTAATTTAGCGGCGTAGATTGCGGCTTGGTCATCATCCTCTTCATTCTTAGTGGTTTTTCTCTGCATCGCGTTCATTTCAATCTCGTCTCCGGCGTCCTCATCATCGTAATTTTGCTTCAACAATCGAGCGCCTTCGGTGACGGAAACGCCGCAGCTTAAAAGAAAGACGACGAATGTCAGCGCGAAAAACAAAAGTCCCACACTTCGTTTCATCATTGCTCGTGCTTTATGTGTGCTTTATGTGCACGACAGTTCCCACCACAGCCTGTGAAGAAACGTGTTGCTGTGTCACAATTTTTCACGCGGGAGAGAAAAGGTCAAAAACTGAATTTTTCGAGTGCGACGACTCGCTCATGAATGATAATTTTTGGCTCCTCTCCTCCCACCATTTTATTCCCTCACGACGAAAGATTTTTTTTATTCTCTCTCTTTTCCGTGAACTCCCATCACAACATCGATAACGATATATAGAGAGAGAGAGGAATAGAGAGAGAGAGAGAGAGAGAGAGAGAGAGAGAGTCTCGTGATCATGGCAGGGAAGAAGGCATCGCCGTCGTCTTCGCCAGGTGGGAACGATATTAAGATAGGCGAGGAACATCGCTCGAAAAGCGTAACTTGGGCGAACGAATCGAGAATGGAAGAAGTAGTCGAATACGAGGTCAGTCAATATGAGCAGAGTGATTTAGATAGTTTGGATTTTCGGGGAGGAGATACGGGAGGGCGTTATAGGAGCGGTATCAGAGACAAGCCCGCGTGCTGTTGCACTATCATGTGATGAAAATAGCAATATGTAGATACACTTTTCTTATACCTTTATAACATTATTATCGAAACGAAACACTTTGTTGTGCTCTCTCTGCCCTTCTCTTTTTGTCTTTCTCTTAGTTTCTCCAAAAGTGTATCGCGTCAAAAATTCCAACTTTACATACTCTGCTCTTCCGACCTCGTATGTATACATAAAATAAGGAATTGAATGATGATGAGTTTTGCGAGTACGAGCGTAACGGCAGCGCAAACGCGGGATATTCATCGCGCCACGCGTCATTTAGGCAGACGACGAAAACAGTGCATAAAACTCGAGAGAACGCGTGCAGTTCGCGATGACGAAGGCGAGAACTTTGCTTCCAGGACGAAGACTTTTAAAAGAAACGAAGAGAAAGAAGATACCCATGAATACGGAATACTTGGAAAATCGAGAGCTACGTACGCTTCTTCGGGCGAGACGAGTTATAGCGATAGCGTGTACGACAAGTTTGCCATCGCTTTATTTAACGCCAAGTTAGCAGGGAAAATCATGGAATCAACCGAAGGTGTTTTATCCTCAGAAGCCAAGAAGTTTTCCATATTTTCATACGAGCGACTGGTTTATTTAGCGAACGAAGTTGGCGTAGTATTTAAAGGCACCGAAGCTCAGAGAAAAGTCGTGACGGAGACATTGTTAGAATTAATTCCGGAGATTATCAGGATATTGTTCAAGAAACTTATTAAACCATCGAATTGGGTGGACGAACTGAACAGTTTTATCACGGTACAGTTCTTCGGTTGGCTCGTCGGGCCATCTGAACGCGTTCCGAGAGAAAGCGATGGTGTACTCGCCGCTGTAAAGTTAAAGAAATGTAGATATTTAGAACAATCAGGATGCGTAGGATCGTGCACGAACTTTTGCAAAGTTCCTACGGAGAACTTCTTCAAAGAAGCCTTCGGTGTAGATGCGCATCTTCAGCCCAATCATGCCGACGGTAGTTGCGTACTGACGTTTGGGGAAAAGTTATCAGACGAGGAGATTTTCTCAGCACCGTGCTATCTGACGTGTAAAAGCAGAAAGCTTGGCATCAGCAGTGGAGGGGAAGGGGGCACGATTGAACGTGATGACGGATCAGTGCAGCAGCCAAAGTGTTGGAAATTACCGTGAAAAGCACGCAACGCGCAAATATTATCTTGCGAATGACAGAAATATGTGTCATTTGCGCCGAGTAGGTGTGAAGCAGTATGTATGGTATGTGTGTGTATATGTATGCGCAGTATGAAACATATTAAAATTACAAGTGATCAAACTCCCCCCTACTGGTGTTAAACCCACCACCTCTACCATTCTCCACTCCAAACATCGCTGTTGGCGATCCACTTCTCCCCAATCGGATGCTGCTACTATCATTTCCAGCGTTCAAGCGCGCCGTGTCCTCCTCCTCTTCCATCTCGACATCATCCAAAGGCATGTACTGACTGAGAATCCCCCGAATCTCCTGGTTCATGACTTGCTTCATTTTCCAACGATAGAATAAAAACAAACAAGTGACCAGCACTAACAAGGAAAAGAAAACGCTGGCCAAAACCGTCGACGTCTTCCCGACGCTTCGCGCAGTCTGTTGCACGGACACGCAACTCCACGTGTTTAATGAATCTGAAAACTCGGAGTGTAAGCCCTTCGGGCAGATACACTCGTAATATGGAAATGCACTTGTCGTCGAGCATGTTGTCTCCCCGCTCTTATCAGGATCACTCAGACAAGTGTTCCAACCATCAGCTCCCTGGGCACACTTATCGTTTATGAGTCCACTATCGCTACACATCTCGGGCCTGAGATCGTTGGGGAATCCCGCGCATATCGCCTTCAAGACTTCACCGCGCGCTAACTTACCTCGATATTGCACGTCATTTATAACCACTGTTGGTAATATTCGCACCGAAGATCGAGTGGACTCACTCGGAGGTGATTGCGCGATAATTTGCTCCTCCATCATAGCGTTTTCAGAATTAGCGTCAATATCCCCTATACAGTTTTTCCACGAGGAAGTATCCAAACCCGCTCGCTTCATTGATATCTCGGCGCAATCGTATGAATTGAACAACCCGGTGCTCATTTTACACGACGATTGAAATTCAGTGATGTAGTCCCACCATTTTGTTGGGATTTGGGAGTCATTCGCAGCTTTAAACGCGCAGAGAGCTCGTAAATTCGATACGACAACATCCGCTCCGGAATATCCGCTGTACAGGTCGTCGTCTGGATCAGGAATACAATATCTGCCATGATTTATACATTCTGACAGACAAACGTCGGAATCTTCGTACCCTTCCGGACACGACCACGTGAGATAATGGGGCGTGAACTGGGTGTAATTCTTCGTTTCCAACTCTTTCGCTATGGGCGCCCAATCGTTGAGAAATCCAACCTGCGCGTCGCATTTCGCGCCGCACGAATCCGTCAACTCTGTCCATATTTCGTACTCGACCCTTGAATCAGGATATGGTAACACATCAGTCCAATTGAGGGTAACGATGACGGCGTTGCCGGCTGAGAGTTCTTCCTCAAATTTTTCACCGACGCTTTCCGTTATTAACGCAACCGGAACCGATATGTTCTTCACGTGCTCTTGTGATTCCGCATCATCGGCAGCATCCATGGTAATCAAATCCTCCGCAATATTATCGACGATAATTACCGCCTCAGCTCCAGCTTTTTGTGCGAAAAACGCCTTTGTTGTGAACGGGCACTCACCTCGGTTCAAGAGCATGATGTTTGCTCCATATGAACTGTTGGTGTTGAATGCGTTCGCGTCGAACTCTGCGCACCCGTCTTGGTCAATTTTAGGATACTTAAACGATCCCACCAACGTCGCTCCGTACAACGGCACACCAAAATTGGCGATGGCCATGTCGTATTTCCCTTTCAATTTGCTCGGTAAAGAAACCGTAAAAGAAGCGCGTTCAACGTGAAATCCACTTTCAACGCGCTCCGCTTTCGAAGCAAAGAATAAAAAGAAAAGGAGAACAACGACGAGAGGAGTCTTCATCATCATCCTCATTTAATCTGCCTTCCCTTTTCTCTCTCTCTTTCTCTCTTTTCTCCTCCGTACTGATCTTGTTCTTGTTCTCTTGTTCTTGTTTTTCTTCTT
>Ga0114997_10002438_pt1 | contig 14968 bp, 12 predicted proteins | sample ArcticOcean_MG_C_2_FD_87045 | JGI IMG/M metagenome (GOLD analysis project Ga0114997, IMG submission 87045) | Marine microbial communities from western Arctic Ocean - ArcticOcean_MG_CB4_136 | ecosystem: Environmental > Aquatic > Marine > Oceanic | place: Arctic Ocean: Canada Basin | collected... | reverse complement strand
TCTGCTTTCAAAAATAGAACTGGAATAAAAGCTAGTTCTGACTAATTTTTTTTAATTAATCTATTCAAATGTAAAAGAGGCTCAGTGTATCCAGAAGGTTGGCCTCTTCCGTGAAAAACTAATTCACATGCAGCCTTGAAGGCAACTGATTTACCAAAATTCGGTGACATATTTTGATAAGAGTCATCACTTTTATTTTGTTCGTCGACTATTTTTGCCATTTTTTTCATAATTTCTAAAACTTGTTTTTTTGAACAAATTCCATGATGAATCCAATTAGCTAAATGTTGTGAGGAAATTCTTAGCGTAGCTCTATCTTCCATTAGTCCGATATTATTTATATCAGGGACTTTAGAACAGCCTACTCCTTGATCAATCCATCTAACAACATAACCCAAAAGTGTTTGTGAAGAATTTGAAACTTCTGAATTAATTTCTTCGATAGACCAATTGGGTCTATCTGCAACAGGGATCGTTAGAAGATCGTCCAAATTCGCAGATTCTTTTTTTCCCAATTCTCTTTGTTTTTCAAAAATATCTATTTCATGATAATGAAGAGCGTGAAGGGCGGCCGCAGTAGGTGAAGGAACCCAGGCACAATTTGCTCCAGCTTTTAAGTGTCCAGTTTTTTGTTCCATCATATCTGCCATCTTGTCTGGCATTGCCCACATGCCTTTACCAATTTGAGCTTTACCAGAAAAGCCACATTGAAGACCAATATCTACATTGTTATTTTCATAAGCACTAATCCATTTAGAAGTTTTCATGTCACCTTTTTTAATCATAGGACCAGCTTCCATAGAGGTATGTATTTCATCGCCAGTTCTATCTAGAAATCCTGTATTGATAAAAAATACTCTATTTTCAAGGGTTCTAATGCACTCTTTTAGATTTGAGGAAGTTCTTCTTTCTTCATCCATGATACCAATTTTACAAGTATATTTTTCTAATTCCAAAACCTCTTCAACTTTAGTAAAAATTAAGTCTGTGAACGCAGTTTCATCAGGACCATGCATTTTTGGTTTAACAATATAAATAGAACCTGTTCTAGAATTACCTTTTTTATTCATATCGTGTAGGCATGCTGCTGAAGTTATAAAAGCATCCATAATTCCTTCTGGTATTTCCGATCCATCTTTTAAAGTAATTGCCGAATTAGTCATAAGGTGACCAACATTTCTTGTTAGCAACAAACTTCTACCATGTAAGTTTAATTTTTTTCCATCTTTAGAAATATAGTTTCGATCAGGATTCAACTTTCGTTCAAGAGTCTTGCCATTTTTTTCAAATGTTGATTTTAAATTACCCTTCATTAGACCAAGCCAATTGCTATAACAAACAACTTTATCCTCAGCATCGACAGCAGCAACGCTATCTTCATTATCACAAATAGTTGAAAGTGCAGACTCCAAAATAATATCATGTATTGCAGCAGCATCTTGATTACCATCAGGATTGTGAATCTCAAGTGAACTATTTATATCAAAAATAATATCAATATGAAGGTTATTATTTATTAATAAAAGTGAAGATAAGTGATTTGATTCTTTAACATACCCTACAAATTGATTGGGATTTTTTAATTTTAAGTTTAACTGATTATTATTAACTTCAGGAATTTTTGAAATATCTTTCCAGCTTCCTTTTTCAAGAGGTACATTTTTATCTAGAAAGTTTCGACCATATGCTATTACTTTTTGACCCCTTATTGGGTTGTATATTTTTCCTAATACCGCCCCTTTTGTTTCGGGAATTACATCAGTGCCATATAGACTATCGTATAAACTCATCCATCTTGCGTTAGCTGCATTAAGAGCATACCTTTTGTTCATGATTGGAACTACCAATTGTGGCCCTGCAATTTTCGTTATTTCTTCATCTACACCTTTAGTTTTAATTTTAAAGTCAGATCCTATTTCTTTTAAATAACCAATTGTCCTTAAAAAATATTTATATTTTTCTAAATTAATTTCATTATCTTTATTTTGAATATGCCATTCATCTATTTTTTTTTGTAAATCTTCTCTAATTTTTATTAATTCTTTATTTCTAGGTGCCAGTAAATGAACAGCTTTATCAAACCCCAACCAAAATTTTTCTGGAGATATTTTTGTATCTTTAAGTAACTCATTATTTACAAAATCTAGCAATTTATTTGATATAGATAGATTATTTATTTTAGTATATTTTTCTTTCATAGCGCTCATTTTAACCCATCCGCATGTTTGTCAGAGAGTTTTTTTGGGTAATTGCTCCTTTGGTTCTACACTCTTGTAGCCTCTCCCAATATACATATGGTTTAAAGCTTAATATTAACAAGTCAATTATAAATTATTTAAACATTTTATTGCCCTTTTTTTGATATTATTTAATAATAAAATAAGCGTTATGAAAAATTACCTTAATTTTGAAAAAGACATAAGAGATTTAGAAATTGAATTAGATAAATTAAAAGATCCTTATAACCAAGAAGGCTTGTCAGAGATTGACAACAATAAAATATCTAAAATTCAATCTGAAATAGACATCAAGTTAAATGATGTTTATTCAAATCTCGATTCATTTCAAAAAGTTCAAGTTGCCAGACATGAGGATCGTCCTAAATCCAAATATTATATAGAAAATTTATTTGAAGAATTTATTCCATTATCAGGAGATAGATTTTATGGAGAAGATAAATCGGTAGTGACAGGATTTGCTAAATTTAATGGGAATTCAGTTCTCGTGATTGGTCAAGAAAAAGGAGAAGATTTAAATGCAAGAATTTATAGAAATTTTGGAATGATGAGACCAGAAGGATATAGAAAAACAATTCGTTTAATGAAATTAGCAGATAAATTTAATATCCCCATTATATTATTTATTGATACGCCAGGTGCGTACCCTGGAGTGGGCGCCGAAGAAAGAGGACAAGCAGAAGCTATAGCAAAATCAATTGAGTGCTGTATGGAGATAAAAGTTCCGACGATATCAATTATTATAGGTGAAGGAGGATCAGGTGGAGCAATTGCTTTAGCTTCTTCCAATAAAGTTTTAATGTTTGAAAATGCAATTTACTCAGTGATTTCTCCAGAAGGGTGTGCAACCATATTGTGGAGGGACCCGACAAAAACTCTTGAAGCAGCACAAGCAATGAAACTTACTGCAAAAGATTTATTAAATTTAAAAGTAATTGATGGGATTATACCTGAGCCAATTGGTGGTGCTCAAAGAGATAAAGATTTAATTTTAGAAAACACTAGAAAGAGTATTGAAAATAATTTAAATGAATTTAATACAATGAGCAGGGATGAAATACTGAGTCATAGAAAAAATAAATTTTTATCCATTGGAAGAACACAGGGATTTATGCAAAAATCTTCAGATATAAATAACTTAAGTATTAAACCAAACTTTAATAGTATTATTAAAGCTAAAATTTTTAAAAATAAGAATTTGGTTATATTGGCAGTAGTTGTACTGCTTTTTTTATTTGGTATATATTATATATTATAAAGCACCACAGCAATACTTATATTTTTTTTGGGACCCACAAAAACATGGTTCATTTCTCCTCATTTTTTTTCCAATATATTTTGGGTCAATCTTATTTGTTTTAAATTGCTCATTAGGTTTTATTTGATTTTCTAATTTTTCAATCGGTTTTTCAATAATTGTTAAATTAATTAATATTGTTATTAAATCAGTTTTTAATTTATTTAATAAGATTTCAAATAAACTAAAAGCCTCCTTTTTGTATTCTATTAAGGGATCTCTTTGCCCATATGACCTTAAACCAATCACTTGTCTTAATTGTTCAAGATATTGAATATGAGATTTCCACCCCAAATCTATTGTTTGTAAAAATATTTTTTTTTCAATTTCTTGTGCCTCTATTTCACCTAAGTATTTAATTCTTTCATTTCTTTTTTCCTTAAATTTTTTTTCTACTATTTTTTTAAAGTCGTCATTTTTAAATTTTGATAAATCTTTAATTTCTGTTTCACTAAAGCTTTTTCCAAATATGGATTTAATTTGGTTAATAAAATCGTTGTTTTGTGGATTTGATAAGTATTTTTCCTTAAGATTTAATAGTATTCGAATAATTTCTAATAAAAAATTATCAGAATAATTAAATATTTCTTTAGTATTTATAACATTATTTCTCTGAGAAAAAATTACATGTCTTTGATCATTTAGTACGTTATCAAATTTTAATAAAGTTTTCCTTATATCAAAATTTCGTGCCTCAACTTTTTGTTGTGCACGCTCTAACGCTTTATTAATCCATGGATGATCAATGCTTTCGCCATCTTTTAACCCTAGTTTTTGAAGAATACCATTCATAGATTCAGACCCAAAAATTCTCATAAGATCGTCATCAAGACTAACATAGAAAATTGAATTACCTTCATCGCCCTGGCGGCCAGCCCTTCCTCTTGCTTGGTTGTCAACTCTTCTCGATTCCATTCTTTCTGTTCCAATAACAAAAAGACCACCTAAGGATTTTATTTTTTCTTTTTCTTTTTCAAGTTCTCCTCCTTGTGTTAAGTTTTTTTTTCCGCCAAGTTGGATATCAACACCTCTTCCTGAAATACTAGTTGTAATAATTACTGAGTTTTCTTTTCCAGCATTAGCAATTATTTCAGCTTCTTTTTCATGATTTTTTGCATTTAGGACAATGTGATTAATTTTTTTATTATCAAGAAGCTTTGAGTACTGTTCTGATTTATTTATACTTGATGTAAAAATTAAAATTGGTTGTCCACTTTTGTTACATTCTAAAATTTTTGATACAATTGCATTATTTTTTTCTTTTTCATTTCTAAAAATTTGGTCATTCCAATCTTTTCTGATCATTTTTTTGTTCGTTGGTATAGTAACTACTGGTAAATTATATATTTCATGAAATTCTTCAGCTTCAGTAGCTGCAGTTCCGGTACACCCTGAAATTTTACTATAGAGTTTAAAATAGTTTTGATACGTAATTGATGCGAGAGTTTGATTTTCTACCTGAACATCAACACCTTCTTTTGCCTCAAGAGCTTGGTGAAGGCCATCACCATACCTTCTTCCTTCAAGAATTCTTCCTGTTAATTCATCAATTATTTTTAGGGTGTTTTCTGTAACAATGTAGTCTCTACCTTTTTCAAATAAATGATTAGCCCTTAAAGCTAGATTTACATGGTGTACTTTATCAAGATTTTCTGGATCGTAAAAATTATTATTTTTTAGGACACCAGCATTTGAAAAAACTTTTTCTACATTATCTATACCTTGATTGGTAAGTAAAACATTTTTATCTTTTTCATCAATTTCATAATCTTCACTTTTTAATTGTTTAACTAATTTATTAATTGCTAAGTATTGATCAGTTTTGTCTTCAGCAGCTCCCGAAATTACCAAAGGTGTTCTTGCTTCATCAATTAAGCATGAATCTATTTCATCAACAATGGAAAAATAGTGTTCTCTTTGTACCATTTGCTCTTTAGAAAATTTCATATTATCTCTTAAATAATCAAAACCTAATTCACTATTGGTTGCATAAGTAATATCACAATTATAATTTTTAATTCTTTCATCGTCATTTTGATCATTATTTATATATCCTGAGGTCAATCCAAGAAATTTATAGATCTCGCCCATTTCTAAACAGTCTCTTTTTGCAAGGTAATCATTTACAGTGACTACATGAACTCCTTTTTTTGCTAATGCATTTAAAGAGGCTGCAAGTGTAATCGTTAAAGTTTTACCTTCCCCCGTTCTCATTTCAGCAACTTTACCTTCGTGAAGAACAATTCCTCCAATTAACTGAACATCGTAATGTCTTTCATTTCTAACTCTTTTGGAAGCTTCTCTAACCAAAGCAAATACTTCTGGAAGTAGCAGATCAATTTTTGAACCATTCTTAACCTTATTTATTAACTCTTTCATCTTTTCCGGAAAATCATTATCTTTAAGTATAATTATCTGGTTTTCGAGGCTATTAATTTTATCTACAGTTTTTTGAAATCGATCAAGTTCTTTCTGGTTACTTGATTTAATGAATTTTGATATAAAATTTAAAGGATTTAGCATCTAATTTTTTATTTTGGTATATTATTTAAATATAACTTTTAATATAGGTATTAAATAACTCATTTAAATAGTATGGCAATAAACTTAGATAATTTTTTGGGATTTCAAAATAAAAAGTCAAAAATGAGGGACTTTCAAGACTTAGATCATCTTGATGGAATTTCAATCTCTACCACAAGTGCAAACCTTTATGGTAATTCAAGAGATGACCTTGTTATGTTTTATTTTAGAAAAGGAGCCAATTATGCATCAGTTTATACTCAGTCAAAAATAGTGTCAGAAAATATTAAGTGGAATTTAAATTTAAAAAATAAAAAGATAACAGCGTTACTGGTTAATACTAGAAATGCAAATGCCTTTACTGGTAAAAAAGGTTACCAAGGTTTAAGGGAAATTGCAGATGAATTATCAATAAGATTGTCAATAAAACAAAAAGAAGATGAGGAAAAACCAGAAAAAATTAAACCAAGTCAAATTCTATTTGGATGTACGGGAACAATTGGTGAAGTCTTTCCAAGTGAAAAAATAAAAAAAAATATTCAAGACTTGGTAGAAAAAATTAAATACACACAAAACAAATATGTATGGATGAAAGCAGCAATGGGAATTATGACAACCGATACTAAACCTAAAATTGCAATGGAAAAATGTAAAATTGGGAATTCAAATATTAAAATTTATGGAGTTGCAAAAGGATCTGGAATGATTTTTCCAAATATGGCTACAACTTTAGGTTATATTTTCACAGATGCAAATCTTTCATCAAATATTTTACAAAAATTGATTAAAAAAAATATTGAAACAACTTTTAATGCAATAAGTTGTGATGGAGACACAAGTACGAACGATATGGTTTCAATATTTTCTACTGGGAAAGTAAAAAACTCTAAAATTACAAATCTCAATGACCCAAAAATTAAAGAGTTTGACAATGCTTTGCATTCGGTACTTTTAAATCTTGCAAAAAGAATTGCTGCGGATGGTGAAGGTGCTTCAAAATTTATAACTATTAATGTGCGTGACGCAAAGACACAAGAAGATGCAAAAAAAATTGCTTTTTCAATTGCAAATTCACCATTAGTTAAAACCGCAATAGCAGGACAAGATCCGAACTGGGGAAGAATTATTATGGCTATTGGTAAAGCAAATGTAAATTTAAACTTAAACCAATTAACAATAAAAATTGGACCCATTAAAGTTATTGAAAAAGGCGAACTCTCAAACTTATATAATGAGGATGATGCAACAGTATATATGAAAGAGGAAACAAAAATTGATTTAACTATAGAACTTAACGTTGGTAAGAAAAATTTTACCGCATACACAATGGATCTTACCAAAAAGTATATTGAAATTAATGCAGATTATAGAAGTTAATTTAAAATTAATTATTATTCATTAAAAATGATCAAATATAAATTAATATGTAAGAGTTGTAAAATTTCATTCGATAGTTGGTTTGCTTCCTCAAAAGATTATGAAAAATTAAAAAAAATAAGATATATAAATTGCCAAGCCTGCAACTCTATAAATGTTGAAAAAAGTTTAATGGCACCAAATATTTTAAATTCAAAAGAGATTAAATTTGATTTAACGGAAAGGGAAAAATTTACCAAAATTAAAAAAAAAATAAAAAAATATCAAAAATTTATTAAAAATAACTTTAAATACGTTGGTGAAAATTTTGCTTGTGAGGCCAGATCTATTCATTATGAAAATAAAAAAAAAGATATAAATATTTATGGAAAAGCTACACCCAAAGAAGTTAAAGCTTTAAATGAAGAAGGCATAGAAACCAAAATTATGCCATGGATAAAAGAAAATGAAAATTAATTTTTTTTGAATTTAGTTATATAATTTACAGAAACATCAGAAGTTAAATTCCATTTATTTGTTAATAGATTAAAATTTACACCATCTAATTTTTCTAGTCTTAAATTGTTTTTTTTGCACATTTTTGTCAAATCGTGAGGAGGTAAAAATTTTTGCCAATCATGAGTTCCTATTGGTAGCCATTTTAAAATGTATTCAGCGCCAACAATTGCAAATAAATAAGATTTCAAAGTTTTATTTATTGTTGCTACAAACATTAAGCCATTTTTTTTTAATAAACTTGAACTTTTTTTAATAAAAAAATTTACATCATCTACATGTTCAATTATTTCCATATTTAATATTACATCAAATTTTTGTTTAATTTTTAGAGTTTCAGGAGAAGCACATATATAGTTTATTTTTAGTTTATTTTTTTTTGCATGAAATTTTGCTATATCAATATTTTTACTAGAAGCGTCTATGCCAACAACATTTGCCCCCAATCTATTCATCGGTTCTGTTAGCAAACCCCCACCACAGCCAATATCTAAAATATTAATTTTTTTAAGAGGTTGGTCTGCTTGATTCAATTTAAAATTTTTTATTATATTGTCTTTTATATATTTGATCCTTATAGGGTTAAAATTGTGCAAAGGTTTAAATTTTCCATTTGGATTCCACCATTCAGAGGCCATATTTGAAAATTTTTCAATTTCTTTTTTATTTATTGTATTCATAATTGATAACTTGTGGACATAACAATTAAGATGTATTTTATCAATTAAAATTTAATTATAAATTTATTAATGAAAATTGTTGTATTAAAGTTCGGTGGAACTTCAGTAGGTGGCGTAGATAGAATTAAAAAAGTAGCAAAGTTAATAGCCACATATAAAAAAAAGAAGTTCAAAATTATTGTAGTATCCTCTGCAATGAGTGGGACAACTAATGATTTAATAAATAAATCAAAAGAAATTAGTAATAATTTTGATAGAGCAGAGTATGATTGTTTGGTTGCTTCAGGAGAGCAAATATCCTGTTCCTTAATTGCCGGAAGGCTTAATCATCTAGGTTTTAAATCAAGATCATGGGTGTCATGGCAGATTCCTATTATTACTGATGGACCACATAGCGCTGCAAGAATTGATAAAATAAATAAAAAAACTATTTTAAAATATATAAATTCAGGAGGAATTCCAATAGTCACTGGCTTTCAAGGGATTAATTCTTCTAATAGAATTACTACTCTAGGAAGAGGAGGATCAGATGCTTCTGCAATAATGTTAGCTAAATTTTTTAATGCAGAAGAATGTATAATTTATACAGATGTAGAAGGAGTTTATACTACTGATCCAAGGAATTATCCAAAAGCAAAAAAGATAAATAAAATTTCTTATGATGAAATGCTTGAAATGGCATCACTAGGAGCTAAAGTTATGCAACCAGTGTCAATACAGGATGCTAAATTAAACAATATTAATATTAATGTTAAGTCTTCATTTGTAAAAAAAAAGGGAACTGTAATAACAAGTTCTAAAAAAAAATTTAATAACAAAATTATAACTGGTATTACATCTACCAAAAATGATTCAAAGTTAACAATCATTGGTGTCAAGGATAAACCAGGTGTAGCAGCTTCAATTTTTGAGCCTTTATCACTAAATCAAATAAATGTTGATATGGTGGTTCAAAATATTTCTTTAAATGGAAAAGAAACTGATATGACCTTTACAATTAAGTCTGAAGATATAAAAAAAACTGAAAAACTAATTAGACAAAATAAAAAAATTTCTTTTAGGAAACTAAAATATGACAATAATGTTTCTAAAGTATCTATTGTTGGAGTAGGAATGATTACCACTCCAGGAATTACATATAGAATGTTTCAAGCGTTAGCGAAAAAAAAAATTAATATTATGGTTATATCAACATCTGAAATTAAAATTTCAGTATTAATTTTAAATAAGTTAGCAAAAAAAGCAATTGCTGTTCTTCATAAAGAATTTAAATTGGATTAGATAATGAGCTTAAGACCTTTTAGAGATATTAAACGAAAAAAAACTAAAGTAATTAACGTAGGTGATGTTAAAGTTGGTGGAAATAATCCAATATCAGTTCAGTCAATGACCAATACTCTGACTACAGATATTAAATCTACAATTAATCAAATTAATGCTATAGCCGAAGAAGGAGCTGATATTGTAAGGGTTTCTTGTCCAGATAAAGAATCAACTTTTGCTTTAAAGGAAATAAACAAACATATATCAATACCTATTGTAGCCGATATTCACTTCCATTATAAAAGAGCAATTGAAGCTGCTGAAAATGGAGCAAAATGTTTAAGAATTAATCCTGGTAATATTGGAGATAAATTAAAGATTCATGAAGTTTTAAGCGCCGCAAAAAATAATGATTGTTCGGTTAGAATTGGAGTTAATGCAGGCTCATTAGAAAAAGATATATTAGAAAAATATAAAGAACCATGCCCAGAGGCTTTAGTAGAGAGCGCATTAAGAAATATTAAAATTTTAGAAGATCAAGATTTTTTTAATTTTAAGATAAGTGTAAAATCTTCAGATGTTTTTTTGTCCATTGCAGCATACAGACAACTATCTCAGGTTTGTAATTATCCATTACATCTTGGTATTACTGAAGCGGGAAGTTTTGTTTCTGGAAGCATTAAATCATCAATAGGATTGGGGTCACTTTTAATGGATGGTATTGGAGATACAATAAGAATATCTTTATCAGATGACCCACAAAAAGAAATAAAAGTAGGAAACGAAATACTGAAATCTCTAAATTTAAGACATAGGGGTGTTAAAATAATTTCTTGCCCATCGTGTGCTAGACAAGCTTTTCCTGTTATAGACACAGTTAAAATTCTTGAAAAAAAACTTTCTCATATAAAAACTCCTATTACATTATCTATAATTGGATGCGTGGTTAATGGACCAGGAGAAGCGGCCACAACAGATATAGGAATTACTGGTGGTGGAAAAGGAAGTAATATGCTTTATCTTTCAGGAGCGCAATTTGAAAAAGTATCAACCGATGAAATTATATCAAAAGTAGTAAGCCAAGTAGAAAAAAAAGTCCTAGAAATAGAAAATAAAAATTAATGATTCCAAGAAAAAATATAGAAGATTTGATATCAAAACATTCTTTGTTGGAGAAAGAATTATCATCAGGAGAAGTAGATAAAAAATTATTTGCAGAAAAGTCAAAAGAATATTCAGATCTAAACGATATTATTGAAGATGCTAGAAAATATATTTCTTACGATAAAGAAAAAAAAGAATTAGAAAAAATAATAGAGGACCAAAACGGAGATAAAGAATTTAAAACAATGGCAGAAAATGAAGTAGAAGATCTTAAAAAAAATCATGAAATTAAAGAAAAAAAACTAAAATTTTTTTTATTGCCAAAGGATGAAGCTGATAAAAAAAATGCTATTATTGAAATTAGAGCTGGAACAGGAGGGTTAGAGGCCAGTTTATTTGCGGCAGATCTTTTTAAAATGTATGAAAAAGTAAGTAATAAAAAAAAATGGGAATTAGAATTAATTAATATATCTAAAAGTGAAGCCGGTGGACTGAAGGAAGTAATAGCATCCATTAAAGGTAAAAACATTTATTCAACATTAAAATATGAGAGTGGTGTACATAGGGTGCAGAGAGTTCCAGACACCGAAACACAAGGTAGAGTTCATACTTCAGCCGCAACAGTTGCTGTTTTGCCAGAGGCTGAAGAAATAGATTTAAAAATTAAAGATTCAGATTTACGTATTGATGTTTTTAGAGCAGGTGGTCCTGGTGGACAGTCAGTTAATACAACTGATAGTGCAGTAAGAATCACCCACATCCCAACAGGACTTTCTGTATCTCAACAAGATGAAAAATCTCAACATAAAAATAAAGCAAAAGGTATGAAAATTTTAAGAGCAAGACTTTATGAATTAGAAAGATCAAGAATAGATAAAGAAAGATCGCAAGATAGAAAAAGTAAAATAGGAACTGGGGATAGATCTGAAAGAATTAGAACTTATAATTTTCCACAGGGCAGAGTAACTGATCATCGTATAAATCTCACATTGCATAAGCTTGAAGAATTTTTAGAAGGAGAAGCATTTGATGAAATGGTTGAAACTCTTACTTTACGAGCTCAAGAAGAAAAGTTAACAAACTTAAATTAAAAATGAATATAAAAAATACATTAAATTATGGTCAAAAAATATTAAATAGTTTTAATATTAATAATTCAATTTTAGATAGTGAGTTACTGCTTGCAAAAGTAATAGAAAAAAATAGGCAATATATAATTTTAAATTTAAAAGAAAATATAAGTAAAAATTCTTTAAGATTATTTTTTAAATTAATCAAAAGAAGAAAAAAAGGAGAACCAATTGCATATTTAACTAATAAAAAGGAATTTTGGAATGAAACTTTTTATACAGATCAAAATGTTTTAATACCAAGACCAGATACTGAAATTGTAATAGAAGAGCTATTAAAAACTTCGTCCAAAAAATTACAATTGCAAGTGCTTGATATTGGGGTAGGTTCAGGGTGCATTTTGTTGTCATTTTTAAAAGAACGACCAAATTTTTATGGAACAGGAATAGATATTTGTAAAAAAAGCATAAATATAAGCAAATATAATGCAAAATTGTTACACTTAAAAAATAGAATTAGGTTTTTTAATTCAAGTGTTGACAATTTTAATTTAGGAAAATATGATATAATTGTTTCCAATCCTCCATATATTAAAGTTTTAGAGTTAAAATATTTGGATAAAGACGTTTTAAACTACGAACCAAAGCTAGCATTAAACGGTGGATTAGATGGACTCTTAATGATTAGAAAAGTCATAGTTAAGTCTTCTATTCTTATTAAAAAAAAAGGAAAACTTATTTTAGAGATTGGTTTTAATCAAAAAAATAAAGTTGAAGAAATATTAAAAAAGAACGGATTTTATATTAATAAAATTTTAAAAGATTATGGTAAAAATTATAGATGTATAGTAAGTACTAAAATTTAAGCTTTAATAGAATACGAAAATCAAATTTTATAAAAAATGAAAACATTTAGAAATAATAATAACACATTTAGAAACAACAATAATAGAAGACCTAGCTTTAGGCGTAATGATAGAGGTTTTCAAAGAAATGATTTTGATAAAAAATTTAGCTCAGATTTTTCATCTGGCGCTAATTTCCAAAGAAGTGTACCAGGAAAAAATAACCTAAATGCTTCAAAATTAAATGAAAAATACAATGATTTGGCTAGGGAAGCTCTATCGAATGATGACAAGATATTGGCAGAAAGTTATTATCAGCACGCAGAACATTTTGTACGAATATTAAGCGAGCAAGAGATTAGTAGAGTGCCTAAAGCTCATGTACCTATTTCAGATGAACCAAAAAAACTAAGTGAAGTTTTAAAACCTACTGAGTTTGAAGATAAAAAAATTATAAAACCTTCTAAGACTGACTAGCCACTAGTTCAGAAATTAAAACATCAGTTTTTATTCTGTTTATTTCAAATAGCTTTCTATTGTTTCCAGATAATATTTTTCCAGATGGTAACTTAAGTGTTTGTGAATTAATTTTTTTTCCATTGAAAATTATTTCATAATGAAGATGTGGGCCTGTAGACATTCCAGTAGAACCCACATATCCAATTATTCTACCTTGTTTAACTCTAGTCCCATTTTTTATTCCATTAGCAAACTTTGACAAATGAGCATATATAGTTGAATAAGCTGAATTGTGTTTTATTTTTATACAATTACCACCACCACCACACCATTTTGCTCTTGTGACAACACCATCTCCAGATGCCATAATTGGTGTACCTTTAGCGGCAGCAAAATCTGTTCCTTGGTGCATTTTATTGAAACCTGAAATTGGATGTTTTCTGATTCCAAAGCTTGATGAAAGTCGTGCTCCATTTATTGGAGTTTTCATTAAAGCTTTTTGAATACTTTTTCCATTTATATCAAAATGGCCAGTAGTATTTTTTTTTCTAAAATAATACAATGAGCTTGGTTGACCTTGTAATATTAAATTTGCATATAGTATATTTCCATGCTCATAAATTTTACCAGAATCATCTTGATAAACTTCATATACAATTTGATAGCTGTCATTTTTTCTAATATCTCTTTGGAAATCTACTTGAAAGCCATAAATTCTTGCAAATTCAACAATCATATTTGGTTTTATTCCTAAATCAGTTGCACTTTTATATAAACTTTGAGAAATCTTACCTTCTTTAAGAAAAATTTTTTTAGTTAGGTTTTTAATTATTTCTTTTGACTCAAATAAATCTTTATTAGCAGATCTAACTAGTTGAATTTTCTTAGTTCTTGATAGTGGGAAAATAAATCTAATTATTTTTTCTTCAGATTTATCCATCGTAATTTCAATCGATAGACCTATTTTTAAATTTGGTAAATTATTTTTTTTAGTTAAAGTCTTTTTTATATTTTGTATTTCTGTCTTTGAGATCTGATAACCTGAAAGAATATTGTCGAGCGATTCTCCACTAACGATTTTATGATTTATATTAATGTATTTTGGAGCTAAATTTTCAAAATAAAAATTAAGTGTTTTTTTAAAATAAATATTTTCTAAAATACTAGAAAAATTTTTTTTTTATTATTTTTTAAAGAATTGTAAGAAAGAGTTACAGATATAAGTAAAATCAGTGAAAAAACCGTAACTACGATTTCAAAATTTTGCTTAGCAAAAAACAAAAATATAGAAATTTTTTTTTTCATACTGATTGAACAGTATTAATTTATTAAGTTAAAAAAATCAAAAAAAACCTAATTTTGCTTATCTTTTTGATGATTTTTTAATATCTTAAGCTCTTGATTTCCTTTTATTTTAGACTATAAGCATCACACTTTCTTAACAAAATTATTGTTTAGTCGATACTTTGTTGTGAATTATTGGGCTTTTTTTGACCCAATTAGCTATTTAAAAAGTAAAAATTTAAGAAGAGAAGTGTGGACGGTTAAGGTTACCAAAATTTGTCGTACACACTTCAATAAGTATAAAATAATTCGAATATTGTTTTATATGAAGCTA
>Ga0114997_10002435_pt1 | contig 14977 bp, 7 predicted proteins | sample ArcticOcean_MG_C_2_FD_87045 | JGI IMG/M metagenome (GOLD analysis project Ga0114997, IMG submission 87045) | Marine microbial communities from western Arctic Ocean - ArcticOcean_MG_CB4_136 | ecosystem: Environmental > Aquatic > Marine > Oceanic | place: Arctic Ocean: Canada Basin | collected... | reverse complement strand
TTGTTCTTGTTGTTGTTGTATATGGTCGTGTGTCGCTTTACTCGTACATGTCGTACGGTTTTTTGTGGAAAGATGTGAAAAAAATCAAAAAATCAAAGGAGTACCGTTAATTGTTTTAACTACTTCACATCTTTAAACACAACCACGATGTATCGCATGATATTAGTATAAAACAATGGGAGAGAGAGAATAATGAGTTCGTGCGCAGTTTGCTTCGACATCGTGTCGGGGAAATGCGTTGCATTATCCGAGTGCGGCCACGTCTTTCATCCTTCGTGCATAACGAAATGGTTCGATATGAAAAAGAAAAGCAATCGCCAGGACGGTTTTGCGATTCCAACAGCTCCTTGCGTCGTGTGCAGAGTTGATTTCGATATCAGCGCGGCGCTTCCGGTGTACTTAGATGTCCCGCTATCTGCGCTTAAAGCAACGACGACGACGAAGAGAAGAGTCGACAAGAAACGAAGCGGCGATACGAAGCAGACGAAGAAGAAGAAGAAGACCAATTTTGAAAAGAAAGAAAGAGGGAGAAGAAAAACAAACATCCTCGAGAAGCAAGATGATGAGGATGTTGTCGTATTGGTTAGCAGTAGCGAGAGCGATGGAGATGAGAGTGATGATGCCGCTAATGATGATGGTGACAGCGAGGAGCACTTAGAATCAGAAAATAAAAATGCAGAACTTCGCAGGCTTTTACTCGAAGAAAAGCGGAAAACCCGGGAAGCGGAAGATGCGGTCGTTTTGAATAGGTGTAACAACGATGCGTTCGCGCAAAGTAAAATGCAGCTGGAAACACTACAAGTGGAGTATATGCAAGTGCAAGAAGAAAACAGAGTTGCGAAAGCGCGAGAGAAAATCGCAGTGGACAAAGCTAAAAATTTTGAATCGAGAGTCACGAAAGCTGAATCAGACGTCAAAATGCTTCGAAGCGAAATCGCGGCGTTGAAGCACCAAAGAGCGGTGGAGATGGACGTGTTCGCGGATAAAAATGCCGTGAGTAGTAGTCGCTTTTTCGAAGAGGAGCAGATTGCTCGATTGATGGATCAGAAGGATAAACGTATGGCGCTCGAATCCCTCGCTCGTTCTTTACGAATGAAGACGAAACACATTGTGACGCTCCAAGACGAATATAACAAAGTAGTTAAAAGTTCAAGAGTCGCGGAAAAGTCACTTCGCGATTTAGAGATGAAATACGCGAAGCGAAAGGCGAGAGAAAAGCAAACGAGGGAGGAGTTACAAAATCTTACGAGAGTAGAAAGGCAAAAGCATAGCGAAGTAGAAAGAAGCGGAATCAAAAATGGGATTAAAGAGGGCGATGTTGTTGTTGTTGTTGATGATGATGATGATGATGACGACGATGACGACGATGACGACGACCTTTTGATTCTCGATGATGATAATAATAAAAGAAATAAACCGTCGAGTAGCGTCTTGCGCGACTCAAACAATAAGAACGATAGTATAAGCGGGAAAGAAATAACGCGGCTAGGTGGCAACGTAAAGAGTCATCACTTTAATAGAAAGAATAATGCTGGTGGTGGCTCATTCATACAAAATGGAGACGACGGTCGAGGGGGGAGAGCAACAATATTGACCACCTCTACAGGGGGAAAGCTCGAACGCAACAACAGAAATGATCGAAAGCCGTTGAGTCGAGGTGAGATGATGCAGAAAAATCTCTCCAGCTTCGTGCGCAAGGGACGGTAGATAGATGTAATTTTGCAATATGAATGTATGATTGAAAATGAGTTGTATGTATCGTGATAAATGCGCACTCACATTAAAAAAAACGTTCTCGCTAAAAACTTAGAGCTCATCTTTCGGTGCTTCCTCTTCTTCCACTGCCGGCGCAGATTCTTCGGCTTCGGCGACTTCTTCCTCTTCATCGGGGAACTCGATTTCATCCAAGAGCGGTGCGTCTTTCTCAACGCCCATCTTGTCCTTGAGCAAATCAAAGACACGCGACGCCATGGATTTAGAGTCGTCGATGACGAATCCAGATTCGATGAGCGCAGTTTCGAACATGACGACAGCCAAGTTCTTGGAAGTTTCATCTTCGCCATCAGTTTCGTACTTTTCCTTGAGAGCGGCAACCAGCGGGTGTTTGTAGTTGATTTCCAACGTCTTCTTACCCTTCATGTACTGCGCTCTCGAGTCGTCCGATAACGCTTGCGCTCTCATGATACGCTCCATGTTGGCAGACCAGCCGTATTTGCTCGTGACCACGACGCATGGCGTCGTGGATAATCTGTTCGAGATCTTCACGTTTTCGATTGAATCCGGGTACGAGGTCAAAAGAGCATCCTTCCACCATTTCGTGAACGGCTTGAAGTGTTCTTTCGTCTTTTTGAACTGCTTCTTCTCGCCTTCATCCGCGTCCCCAAATTTCATGTCTTCCTTGGAAGCGTTGGAAAATTTGAACTCATCGAATTCTGTCAAGTTTTGCATCGTGTACTCGTCAATCGGGTCGGTGAAGTAAATAACTTCAAATCCTTTCAACAAGAGTTTTTCGAGAAACGGCGATTTCTCCAAGGCTTCTTGGGATTCGCCGGCGACGTAATAAATGCTCTTTTGTCCTTCCTTCATTCTCTCGACGTACTGTTCCAAAGAGACCAGTTTGTCCGGAGATTGAGAGGTGTAGAAGCGGAGTAACTTGGCTAATCGCGTTCTGTTCGAGGCATCTTCGATGATGCCTAATTTGATGGCTTTACCGAAAGATTTCCAGAACTTTTCGTACTTTTCGTTCGCGACAACCTTGGCCTCTTCGTCTTCGTTCTCGTTGTCGTCATCCTCGGAGTCGTTGCCTTCCTCAGCGAGTTTACGAATCATATCCAATGCTTTTCTGACGAGCTTCTTCTTGATCGTTTTCAAAGAAGTGTGTTGTTGCAACGTTTCGCGAGAAACGTTCAACGGAAGCGTATCGGAATCGACGATCCCTTTAATAAAAGAGAGATACTTCGGCAAAAGCTCGTCGAATTCATCGGAAATGAACACTCTTCTCACGTACAGTTTTAACGCAGAGGCTTTACCGTAGTAGTTATCGTACATATCCGGTGGGGCACTTTCCGGAATGAAGAGAATAGCTTTAAACTCAACATCGCCTTCGGCTTTGAAGTGGGAGTACGTCAACGGATCGCTCTTGTCTTTCGACAACGCCTTGTAAAACTTGGAGTACTCTTCCGGTTCAATTTCGGAAGACGATCTGAGCCAGATAGCTTTAGAGTCGTTGAGTAAGACCCAGTCCCAGACGGTTTTCGTAACCGTTTTCGTTTTTGGTTTGTCGTCTTTCTCGTCCTCATCGTCGTCGTCGTCGTCCTCATCGTCGTCCTCTTCGTCCTTCTCCTCGTCGGACTTTTCTTCATCGTCGTCTTCGATCGGAACTTCTTCGGATTCTTCCTTAGATTCCCACATGTAAATCGGAAAGTTGATAAATTCAGAGTACTTTTCGACCAAGTCCTTCAATTTGCCCTCGTCCAAATACTCTTGCGCTTCCTCTTTGAGATAAATCTTGATCTCCGTGCCTCTGTCGATCGCTTCACTATCGGTATCTTCAGAAATGGCAAAGTTACCGTCGGCTTGAGATTGCCAGATCCATTGCGTGTCTTCGCTGTTCGACTTGGTACGCACTTCCACAAAGTCGGCGACTAAGTACACGGAGTAGAAACCGACGCCAAACTGACCGATGAGAGACATGTCGCCACCCTTTTGCATTTGCTCGAGGAAGGCTGACGTACCAGATTTAGCAATCGTACCCAAGTTGTCCTTCATTTCTTGCTTGGTCATCCCAACCCCTTTATCGCGGATGGAAATAAGCTTTTGGTCTTTGTTGATTTTGATGCGAATGTCGAGCTGAGCGGCATCTCCGTCGCCCAATTGCGAGGCATCGGTCAAGGACAAGAAACGAATCTTGTCCAAAGCGTCGGATCCGTTAGAGATCAATTCTCTCAGGAAGATGTCTTTGTTGGAGTACAAAGAGTTGATGATGATATCCATCAAGCGCGAAACTTCGGCTTGAAACTCGTTGACTTCAGCACCCGCCTTGAAGGTTGGAATTTGGAATTCTTCCGATGACGATGGCGCCTCATCCGCCGCCGCCGCTTCTACGAATAGCGAAGAAGAGGAAGCAGAGAGCGCGTTATCGTTCCCAAAGTCTGTTGTTGAAAGTGAAAAGAGACGACACACACAACGGTCAGTGATGGCTCGAGTTAACTTTAACCACCAATAGAAGAAGATACTAATCCAAAATTATATTTGATCGAAAGAAAGCGAGAAACAAATTTCCGAGACCAAACAACACGCGGCGCGCTCTCGAAAGATGATGATTGAATAAAAAAAAGACTACGACATCATATCATTACGCACTCGAAGGGACAGAAATACCGGCAAACAAGCCGATGAGTAACCCCAACAGAAGGAATTTAGTAAACTTCATCATCGTTCTTACGTTCGCGAGAAAGAAAGAAACGTTGTTGGTGTTTCTAAAAGTGATGAAGAGATGAGAAGAATTTTCCTTCCTTTTCTCCTTTTCTCTTTTGGAGATGATGGGTGACAATTCAGGAGCCAATCAAAATTTCACAAATTAGCGACACAACACACAAACAAAAACAACGCGTGGATGGGGTGGTGGTGAATAAATAAATTTTTCGTACAAACTTTAACAACTTCGACGCTTCTTTCTTTCCTCATCCTCATCCTCATCCTCCTCTAATTCTTCCGAGTTTCGCCGCCAATTTACATACACTTCGTCCGTTCTAAACCTTTGCGTGCACGTCGTCTGTTCTAAAGGAACACCCACGCTTCCGTTCGCTAAATATTCAATCAAGCCGGTGTACGCAATCATGGCGCCGTTGTCGATGCAATATCGTTCATCCGTCGCATATAACTTCCCTCCGCGCTCTTTAGCCATTATATCCATCATCTCCTGCAGACGAAGATTACACCCAACACCCCCCACGATGAGCACATCGTTCGCATCGCAATGCGCCATAGCTCTTTCCGTCACTTCGATCAACATCGCAAACACAGTTTCCTGAAACGACATCGCCAAGTCAGCCTTCGTGACTGTATTACTACAACCATTACTATTACTACTACTTTTCATCGCGGCTACTTTTTCTTCCGCGTTGGTTAGAATTCCACCAACGTTTATATCCATACCTTTACAATTGTATGGAAATTCCACGAAGGTTTTACCTTCTTTCGCGAGTTGTTCGATGTTATATCCCGGCGCCGGGTCGTTCGAAAGCTCTAAACACCTCGCGAATCTATCCAACGCGTTTCCTACCGCTATATCTATAGTTTCTCCAAAAATTCTGTACCTGTTATCGTTGTACGCGATGATTTGTGTGTTCCCACCGCTCGCGTATAAAACGACTGGATTCTTAGCTTTCGTTACTAATCTTCCCATCTCGATGTGCGCTATGCAGTGGTTCACCGTTTGGATTGGTTTCTTCCAAATTTGACTGAGCGTTCGAACGACTAGCGCGACGACGATGAGGCACGCCCCCATCCCAGGTCCTTTGGTGAAACAAATCACATCAATTTCCTCGCCGAAATCTTTCAACGAAAATGAAGAGCGAGATTCATTATTATTATTACTATCATCAAACGCTTCTCGTAAAGCGTCTTCGGTTAAATCTAAAATCACTTTTTTGTGGTGGTTGGCGGTTTCTCGCGGGAGAAAACCACTACCCGTAGGCGCGCAATACGTCCGCCGTTTGTTGCTCAAAATCGTTACATCGCTGGTTACTATGCCGACGCCTATTTTGTTCGCCGACCCTTCGAATCCAATGGCTATCGCTCTCTTCTTCTTCATCCTTTTTCACATATATTTTATTATGGCGCCACGGCATCCGGTGTGAGAAAATATCGAAAGAAAGAAAAATGCAAAAAAAGAAATCTTAACTTTTGGAAGTAACGAACACGCGCACACACGGAAAGAAAGAAAGGAAAAAAGGAGGATGCCGTCGGCGTCGTCGTCGGCGTCGTTAACTGCAGCAGCGGCAGCGTTAGTAACATCATCGTCGTCGTCAACGCGTCCAAATCTGACTTCTTCAAAGAAGACGAAGAAGGTAAAACTCAGCGGGGTGGTGAACTCATCACCATCGTCAAATGAAGGATACTTACCCGGCACCATGCTAAGCGCGGAGCAAATCTTAGAAGTACCCATCGATAGAAGAGCGTTTAAACCTACGAGCGAAGAGTGCCCTTTCTGTGTAAACGCGATAGTGAAAGAAAATGGGAGCAAGTGTATCGGAGTCTGTCGGAACCCGCAGAATGTGCCTGGTCCCCTATTCTTCCCTCATCAAATGCAAACGTGTCGAGACGCGGTTCAAATTCAACTAGAATCGATGAAAGATAAGAATAATCCTAGAACCGATCACGGCGTACAAGTTATGTGGGAGTTCAGCGTAGAATCGGGAAACATGGATCGCTCGAGATATTTCGGTTTCTCGTCGGATATGTATCACTTTGATCATTTTCTTGGGAAGTGTTTGGTAAACTTCGACGCGTTCGTATTCAGTAGAAAGCACGAGATTCTTGACGAGATTTCAATGAAAGATGGGCGCACTTTAGTGAGAGTCATAGTAACTGATAAAGTTGGGAGTGATACTTTTTGGGCTTTTGTCATGGTGAAGCGCACATTCAGTAAATACGAAGGTTGCTGGCAAAGCTTGAGGATTTTGCCGTGCGATGAAAATTGGGATTCGAAATATATTAACGCGAATACAGGCGAAGCTAAGATGCCTGGAATATAAAATAGATTTATGTATATTAGTAGTACTGTACACGAAAACGACTAGTTAACGGCGGCGGTTTTGACGCCTCGGGTACCGTCCACCTTTATTTTAATATCGGCAGACGCGACGGAGGAAGCGTTGTTGTTGTTGTTGTTGATATTTTTTACACTCTTTCCCGAAGCAGCGTCGAGGATAATTTCCTTCAGTTCATCACCAGTTAAGCTTTCGCGATCCAAAAGCGACTTTGCAATCGCGTGCAGCTCTTTCTCGTGCGTTCGCAATAGCGTCTTGGCGCGCACGTACGCGCTTTCGAGCATTTCTTTCACTTCTTCCTCTATTTTTTGTCTCGTTTCCGAGGATAAGCCGCTTTGATTATACTCTTGACTCGCTAAACCAATAGTTTGAGAAAACCCGTACTTTGTGATCATCTCCCTCGCCAATCGTGTCGCTTGTTGCAAGTCAGAAGAGGCGCCGGTTGTAATTTCATCTTTGCCAAAGATCAACTCTTCCGCGACTCGTCCGCCCATGGTGACGTCAAGCATAGCCATCAACTGTTTGCGAGTGAGATTCAACTCGTCTTTATCTGGAAGTTGCATCACCATACCTAAAGCATGGCCTCTCGGAACAATGGTCGCTTTATGAACGGGCCTCGCACCTTGCGTTCTTAATGCAACTAAAGCGTGACCACCTTCGTGGTAAGCGGTGAGCTTTCTGTTCTCTTCCGTAATTACTGCGGACTTGCGCTCCGCGCCCATGAGAATGCGATCCTTTGCGTGGTCGAGATGGCTATTTTTCACTTCCGTCTCGTCATCTAAAGCTGCCTTCAACGCCGCAATGTTCACAAGGTTTGCTAAATCTGCTCCAGAAAAGCCCGGCGTCCCTCTCGCGACGATTTCAAAGTCTACGTCTTTCGCGAGCTTTACATTTTTCGAGTGCACTTGCAAAATTTGTTTGCGACCTTCGACGTCTGGATTCGGCACCACGACGGTTCTATCGAAACGCCCGGGTCGAACGAGCGCTTTATCCAAAGCCTCGGGTGTGTTTGTCGCTGCAAGCACAACAATACCTTGGACATCGGACGAATTAAATCCATCCATTTCCGTTAAGAGTTGATTCAAAGTCATGCGAGTGTTCTGCGCATCTTTCGGAGAACGCTGCGAACCGACCGCGTCGATTTCGTCGATAAAAACAATACACGGTGCTTGTTTCTTCGCCGCTTTAAATAGCTCTCTCACTCGTCGAGCGCCGACGCCAACAAACATCTCCTCAAACTCAGAGCCGGAAACGTAAAAGAACGGCACGTCCGCTTCGCCCGCGACGGCTTTCGCGAGCAAAGTCTTTCCTGTCCCCGGCGGGCCGACCAAGAGCAAACCTTTTGGAAGTTTTCCTCCCAAGCGAGTAAACTTTTTCGGATCTCTCAAATAGTGTACGATTTCTTTCAGCTCATTCTTTGCCTCGTCGACGCCTTTTACATCCGAAAACGTTGTCTTCTTCTTCCTTCGTATTTTACCACCTTTACCGTCGCTCTCTTCGATGAACTCGTCCTGGTTTTGAGGTTTTGGTTGATCTGAGTTTCCTAGAAGCGATCTTCCGACCGGTCCTCCTTTATCCTCGATGAGTGCTCCTACTCCGGACAAGACCACAAAAGCTAAGCCTAACGTGCGAATTGTTCGCCAAACTTGCGCTGGAAACGTTGGTTCTAAATGCTGCACGAATAACGGCGACTTTGGCGTCCCTAGCACTTCACCGCCGGAAGCCGAGGACGACGATCCGCGCAACGCGTTTGTCGCAGCGGCTGCGGCACCGCCGGAAGCATTTCCTCCTACCCCACCTGTATTATTTGCCGCAGCTGTCGCGTCATTGATAGCTTTTGAGAATCCTTGTAAGGTTGGAAACTGCCATCCTCCACTTCCGCTAGCGCCGTAATTGTTCTTTGCCATCATCGCGGCATTTGCAGCCGCAGCGCCCGCAAAGCCATCACCTCCTCCTCCTCCTCCTCGTTGTCGTCCAAAAGCAGACGCTGCCGCCGAATGTGGTTGCATCATTTGCCCTCGCTGTAGAGTTTCTAACATCGCTGACTCGTTCAACCGATTCGTCGCTACTAATGCTTTGAGATATTCGCTCAGATTCTTCTCGTTTTGTTGGTTGACTCGGTTCGTTTCGAACAACTCAATCACTCTGTTGCTTTTGTTCTGCTTGTTCAACAGTTTGAGTTGCTGAAACTCGAGAGAGGACGAAGAAGAAGAAGAAGAGGAACCGAAGAATCTCTTGCTTATGTTGTTGTTGCTTATGTTGTTGTTGTTGTTATGCGAGACTTTGTTCGCGCTCATCGCGCGGTTGCTCTTGGAAAGATTCTTCGTCATCGTCACTCTCGTCGTCGTCGTAATTCTCGTCGAAAAAAACGCACACGCATCTCGAGAGAGTTTTGCGAACCCACTCCTTCTCGAAGAAAGAGACATGTCGCGAGACGCAGCGTTCGTATGACTCTTGTTTTTAAGAGAATGAGAAGGAAGTCAATTCACACGCACACAAACAAACACACACACACACAAGTCGCGCGCGGGTTTGGAGAATTAATAATTCTTTTCAGTTTTTTCCTGTTTTGGGAAAAGGGCAAAAGGCACCTTCAGCAGCACCTTCAGCAACCTTTTTCTCCCAATAAACAAAATTGGCAAATCATCAATCATCAACACAAAAAACAAAAACAAAACGCGCGAAAGAGAGAGAGAGGAAGAGAGACTACGACTCGCACGTGAATTCGGACAGAGATTGCGCAGTAAAGGCTCAATAACTTATCTCATCTGTGGCCTCAAATTGTCGTAATGCCCTTTCGAAACGGTGGGAGTGGGTCCTCACCGTCGTCGTCGTCTTTAAAAACGAAGAAACAATTGGAAAAGCAACAGGAGAGACGAAGACGTTTTCCCGCCGCCGCCGCTGCTGGGTTGACGCTCGACCCGCTCCTCGTGCCTCGCTTACAAGCGTACGCTGAGAGTAATAAGACTCTTCTCAGAGACGTTGATGGTGCGGTTGAACATTTGTGTCGAAGCTTTCGGGAATACAAGAGGAAACCCAAAGGCGTGTTTCGGAAAACTGTAGAACGAGCGATTGGCGTTGTCCTTGCAAAAGAAGGGAGAAATAATAAGAGCGAGGAGGATGCGACGAATACGCGAGGAGGAGAAGAATATGACGATGATGATGATGACGAAGAGAAAGAGGAAGAAGAAGATGACGATGATAATGATGGTGACGATTGGAGCGAGGAGGAAGATTATTATGAAGAAAACCGAGAAGAAGAAGATATGGATGTCATGAATAGAGCGTTGCAGAGCACGTACGCTACGGCTTCAAAAGGCAAAGAAGTTTTCAACCAAAGTGGTAGCATTAGAAATGGCGTTTCCGGGATTGAAAAAGGTTCAACACCGAGCGCTTTTGCGTCAGAGGAGAGAGTGAAAGCGGCTGCAATGAGAGCTTTGGCGAAAGCAGAAATTAATCCCATGGAAGGCAGACTGACGCAAAACGGAACCGATATCAAGACCAACGTAGATGAAGATGAAGAAGGAGAACCTAACTTAGCGGAAAAGGCACAAATCGCGGGGCATGAAAGAGCCGTACAAGCAGTCATGAGAGCGAATCAACGAAACAACAATAAAAACGGAGAGAAGAACAATAACAACAGTAATAGTGCTGGAGGAACGAAAGTGAAAGATCGACAGCTTCGTTTAACATCGAGCGGGTCAAAGAAAGGCGATAAGAAACGTTTAAAACGTAAACGACGACGTGAGGCTGAAGAAGACCAGGCGATCGCCGATTTAAAGAAAAGAATGAAAGCGGATACAAATTATGATTTCCACGGCGATGGTGATCGTGAGGATAAATCCGAGAACTTATTTTCGCAAGCGACGAAACCGCGAAATGTTTCTCTCTCAGATTTGGGTGGCGTTGAAGAGGCATTATCCGCAATCGATGAACTTATACTGCGCCCTCTGAAGCATCCTGAGTTATACGATTGGCTCGGTGTGCCACCACCTAGAGGTGTTTTGCTGCACGGACCACCGGGATGTGGTAAAACAACCGTGGCGCACGCCGTGGCAAACGCAGCAATAGAAAATAACACGAACAGTGTCACTTTTTTTTCCATAGCAGCTACGGAGATTGTTTCCGGGGTTTCCGGCGATTCCGAAAAGAACATTAGACAGCTTTTTCGAGCGGCGAAAGCAGCTGCACCGAGCATTGTTTTCATAGATGAAATTGATGCAATTTGCCCAAAACGGGAAAGCGCGCAAAGAGAGATGGAACGTAGAATAGTGGCGCAATTTTTGGCATCCATCGATGATTTAAACGCAAACGACGAAGAAGACGAAGAAGATGATAATGAGGAAGGAACAGAAGAAGATGATGATGAAGAAGAAAATGGAGTAAGGAAGAGCATTGACAAAATCATCGATAACGCAAACAACCAAATCGATTCGGTAGAAATGAAAGACGCCACATATGCGGAAGAACCAAACAAGCAAGGAATCAAAAAGAAGTCACAAAAAGACGAGAAAGAGAAGCGACTGCGACACAAACGACACGTCGTTGTTATCGGTGCTACGAACCGCGCAGATTCTCTTGATGCGGCTTTGCGCCGATCCGGTCGATTTGATCGCGAAATTGCTCTCGGCGTCCCAGATGAACAAGCCCGGGTAAAGATTTTGAAGTGTCACTTAAAAAATCTTCGTCTGAGCGGAGACGTGGACGAAACTGATATTGCTAAGAAAACGCCTGGATACGTAGGAGCAGATTTAGCTGCTCTCGTAAACGAAGCAGCGACTTTAGCCGTTTCCCGCGTCTTTGAAAACGCAAAGACGAACGACCGCGAGTCAATTTTGACTGAACGACGATTGAAAGACTCCGAGCCGTTCACGACGAACGAACTCGAATCTGTGTCCGTGACAAACTCTGATTTTGTCAACGCTTTATTAGTTATTCAACCGTCTGCAAAAAGGGAAGGTTTTACGACAACACCATCGGTCACTTGGTCCGATGTTGGCGCGCTCACGGATGTTCGCGAAGAGTTGAAATTTTCAATAGTGGAGCCAATAAATAGACCGCACGTATTTCAGTATTTAGGCCAAAAAATATCGACTGGGTGTTTACTGTACGGGCCTCCGGGTTGTGGTAAAACGCTCGTCGCACAAGCCGTCGCGAACGAAGCGAATGCGAATTTTATATCCATCAAAGGTCCAGAGCTTTTGAACAAGTACGTGGGTGAGTCTGAACGCGCAGTTCGATCTTTGTTCGCACGCGCGAGGGCGGCGGCACCTTGCGTGCTCTTCTTTGATGAGCTCGATTCTTTGGCTCCAAGAAGAGGTGGCGGCGGCGAAGGTGGCGGCGATGCCGCGATAAGAGTAGTAAACCAACTGCTTACGGAAATGGACGGTATGGAATCGAGGAAAGCAACGTTCGTTATCGCAGCGACAAACAGAGCAGATATGATTGACCCGGCAATGTTACGACCAGGAAGGTTGGATAAGCTTTTATACGTTCCTTTGCCGAATAAGAGCGCGCGCGAGGATATTTTAAGGGCGTTGATACGGAAAATTCCAATCTTTGCCTCGAAAGCCTCGAATAAGACCGAACCGGATACGGCGAATAAGTTGATTAAAGATGTTAGCGAGTTTAAAAAGCTCGAAGGATTCTCTGGAGCCGATTTAGCCTCCTTAGTTCGCGAAGCGTGCGTATGTGCCATTCGCGAGAATTTAAATGTTTACGATGGAGAAAAAGAGGAAAGTCTGCCTCTTTTATGCCTTTCGCACTTTGAAATGGCGATAGAGAAAGTTTACCCGTCGGTGAGCGTGAAAGATCGGGAAGGGTACCTCAAATTGCGCGATAGCTTGCGCGGCGTCGCGGGTGCTCTGAGAACTCCAAGAAAAGAGAGATTTTCGAATGAGGACGAGAACAAGGACGATGAGTAAGTACTTAGAAAAATAATTGGATAAATTTTAGATTTGATTAATGTACCTCGGAGGTACCGTTAGGTAGTAAAAAGTTGTGGGCGGTTAAACAGAGAAAGACGGCTTTTATGCCAAGTGGCATTTTAATTCAATTTCTCCTCAAACACAAACACGCATACACAAAGAAATCTCTCTACTTATTAGTGTCCCGAACACGATAACATCAACGCCTTTATACCATGACCCCATCGACAACTCTCTCCGCGATTTCCTCTCGCATCCTTCCGTTCAGCTCTTCGTTCTCTTCGAGCAATAAAAATCGAAAGCGATCCCTAACGACTTCTGCTGATTCTGCAGACAACGACAAAAACAACGCCCGTGTGGAAAGCGAGAACAGGGGAGAAAATGAATCCACGCGACGTAGCGCCATGGTTTTAGGAACGTCTGTCGTTACTTTTGCGCTTTTTAACGCGCAACCAGCAACGGCGAAATTGCAAGGCCGCACAGGAGGAATTCCAATCGAAAACTTTCGAGATTTACCAGGCACAAATCCTGCAATAAAATATTACGACATGAAAGGCGGAGGTGGTGATAGTGCGGTCCCTTTCCCAAAAGGAACGAGGGTCGCAGTTCACTACGATCTTAAATTTCGCTCGTTGACGATTGCTTCTTCGAGAGTTGGGGCTGGTGTGACTGGCGGAAATCCGTACGGATTTAACGTTGGCACGCCCGCCGCTTCTCCGGGCGGTCCGTTCTTACCAGCTTTCAACTACGGCATTCAAGGAATGGGAGTTGGAACCGTTCGACGAATGCTCGTGCCTGCGGAGTATGCGTACGGTAATAATCAAGTGCAAGAGATTCCTCCAAACTCTGAGGTGACGTTAGATTTGGAACTCTTGAGCATCGCAAAAACTGGTTTAAGCAAGTAATTTTGGAATGTTTTAAGAATAACAACAACGAATGCGTAACTTTATCTAGAGAGAATGTCTTGAACGAGATCGTCGCCAAGCTTTTTATCTCTTTGGAAATTACGCATGTGTAAAATAGACACGCATCCTTCCTTGGCGACATTATTTCCTTCATACTTTTTTGGCTCGCGCAACTCCAAACCAAAATTCTTCTTCTCTCCACTTTCATCTCCAATCATCTCCAACGTTTCGGTCAGTGCCGCTAAGGAATTCATCTTCATGTAAGGACACGAAGCGCATCCGCCGTCCATGCCGCACCCTTCACCCGATGCCGGTCCCGGGATGATGGATAGACTAGACATTGCCTCGCTCACAATTTTCCCCGAAGAGCTGCTATTGACTTGCGTGATGGAATCTACGGAAACCGGGAACACAATTTCACACTCAACGCTCGAATCGTTCTTCTCGAGCTCTTCGGTAACAGCTCGCACGATTGATGTGACCATGCCAGTTTCAGTACCGAGCACGAATTTCATTCGTTCTGGAACGTACACTTCTCCATCTTCTTCCAGCGCGCTAGTGCTATTGTTGTTCTTGTTCTTGTTCTCGTTCTTGTTCTTGTCTTTAGGCGTCGAAGAGGAAGAAGTAGAGGAAAAGAGTTCTCTGCTCTTGCGCTCTTTTTCAATACCGCCTCGGATTTTGGCTAAAATGAAATCTAAAATATTTTGCGTCGAACCGACGACGCCCATATTTCGTTCGCGAGCTTCCATTGCTAGGGTGAACATTTCTCCCGGAACTTCAAAATGTGCCGCTTGATAGGCATCGGAATAACAGTCTCTCACAACTCGACACACTTCGCCACCGAACAAGTGATGCACCACGCACGCTCCGTCGCGGAAGTATTCCATGTTATCCAGCACTTTTTTCACTGACTTTTGGTCGTGTTCAGGGTGTAACTGTTTGATTTCTTCGTCCGACCACGTCGTTGATGCGCGCGTCAAAAGTTCGACCAAGTTGCCGCCCATGTACGTATCTGGACCGTAAAATATCCTGACGTCCGGAATTTGAGCAGCAGCTTGTAAAACCGTGTTGACGACGTTCGAAGACGTGCACGCAATGGTTGGAACTTTTGCGTTCGCGCTCGCCTTCGTGTCCAATCCAGTGTTGATGTAGATGACGTGCAGAGAATTTTTCGCCTCGCCGGCTTCTCGCAAATATTTTTCGTACGTTTCTGTTTGCGCAGCTTCTGCTAAGGAGCACCCGATGGCATCCGAGGACATGCGGTAAACTTTCGCTTCAGGAAATCCAGCGTCGTCAATAATAGCTCGCACGTTCTCTGACATGAAATCTACACCTAAGACGCAGATGTTTTCGCACTTTTCGTCTCTCACCA